>Ga0247727_10001477_pt1 | contig 55810 bp, 38 predicted proteins | sample WisWelCaveWW1625_FD_202498 | JGI IMG/M metagenome (GOLD analysis project Ga0247727, IMG submission 202498) | Biofilm microbial communities from Wishing Well Cave, Virginia, United States - WW16-25 | ecosystem: Environmental > Aquatic > Deep subsurface > Groundwater > Cave microbial mat | place... | reverse complement strand
TCCCAGATCTTCTCCTCTAGGGGTCAATCTAAGGTAATAGATGGAATAGCGAGGTGACTTCCTAGAGCCCGGAAGCGTTCGTCCGCCGAGGCGCTCGCCGAAGGAGCTTCCGGGATCGCTTTGCCACGCGAGGAGGAAATGAGTCGAGGTCGTTTCTTAAGCTTGGGATTGGAGAGTGCGGACGAGGGACTGGAGGTCTTCGGGAAGGGGAGCAGTAAAATGGAGCTTCTCTTTCGTTCGCGGGTGGGTGAAGCCGAGCTCACACGCGTGAAGGGCCTGCCGATCAATTCCCAAACTCTTGATGCCGTAGAGGGTATCGCCCAAAACAGGATGGCCCAGGTGCGCCAGGTGGACGCGAATCTGGTGCGTTCGCCCGGTCTTCGGTCTTACCTCAAGCCAGCTCGCTTTGGCGAAGCGGCGTTTCACACGGTAATAGGTCAGCGCGTGTTTTCCGCCGCTGGGACGTACGATCACTTTTTTGCGATTGAGAAAGGCCCTCCCCACCGGTTCCTCAATGTCCCCTTCATCGTGCTGGACCACGCCACGGACAAACGCGTCATAGGTTCGATCGATGGAGTGTTCCTTGAACTGACGGGCCAGCATAAAATGAGCCGTGTCGTTTTTGGCCACGACGAGGAGCCCTGAGGTGTCTTTATCGAGACGGTGGACAATTCCCGGCCGGACCGGCCCGCCCGCCTGCGAAAGGTTCCGCACGTGGTACAGAAGCGCGTTCACCAGGGTGTGCGAGGGACTTCCGTGGGCGGGATGAACCACCATTCCCGGAGGCTTGTTGACCACCAAAAGATCGGGGTCCTCATAGACGATCTCAATCGGAATCGCCTCCGCACGGGTCTCCCCCGCCTCCCGCTCCCGCCATTCGACCAGAACCATTTCGCCGGGCTTGAGCCGGTAATGGGCGCTCGGCACCGCCCGGAGTCCGACCCGGACTCCTCCCGATTCGATCAGTCTCTTGACCTGCGACCGAGACAGATGTTCGGCGAGAGTCCGTGCGAGGAACTGATCGAGCCGAACGCCCTTATCGTCCTCTTTGACGACAAATTCCATAGAGCATCATTCCGACCAGGATAAAAAGAGCACTCAACATTTGGTGAAGGGTGAAAGGAGAAAGCCAGGGCGGCTGGTCCCCCCGGAAAAGCTCGACCAGGATCCGACCCACCGAATAGATCATAAGGTAGAGCGCAGTCATCTCGCCGACAAAGCGCCGCCGGGGGTAATAGTTGATGAGAAAAAGGGAAAGCGCCAGATTAAACGCCGCTTCATAAAGCTGTGTCGGGTGGACGGGCCCTGCGAGAAAGGGAAATTGGACTCCCCAGAAAAGGGCTGTCGGCCGGCCGTAACAACAGCCGTTCAAATAGCAGCCGATCCGGCCAAAGGCGTGCGCCAAGGGGATGTAGGCGATGACAAAGTCCGAGGCGGCGAGAAGGGGAAGCCGGATCCAGGCAACGTAAAGGAAGAAGCCGAAAAAGCTTCCCATCATTCCTCCATAATAAACGAGCCCCCCCTTCCAGATTTGAAAGATCTCAAGCGGGTGCTTCTGGTACCACGGCCATTCTTGCAAGATGTAAAAGAGGCGCGCCCCCACGAAGCCCGCGAAGACCACGACAAAAACAAGGTCAAACACCTTATCGGCCGGAGGAAAACCATACCTCCGCGCCGCTTTCACCATTAGGTAGATGGAGAGAAACACTCCGAGGGCGATTAAGAGTCCGTAACTGTGAATAGTCAGGGGGCCGATCGAGCAGATCTCAGGCCACATGTTTCTGCTTCCTTAAGAGGTCTAAGAGAAACAACCCGACTCCGACCGTGATCGCCATATCCGCAACATTGAAGACGGGCCAAATCCGGAAGTCGAGAAAATCGATCACGGCCCCCGCGCGAATCCGGTCCACCCAGTTCCCCACCGCCCCTCCCAGAATCAGGCCCAAAGCGGCCTGGGTCCTCAACCGAGCCCGGTTAGAACGGAAGCCGATCCAGATCAAGACGGCAATGCTCACCGTAATCAGAATGAAAAGGATTCGATCTGAACCCTGGAAGAGCCCAAAGGCAATCCCTTGATTCTCGACCAAAGTCAGGTGGAAGATATTTGGAAAAATGGGTTGGCTTTCACCCGGAACGAGAAAGGTCAGGGCGAGCGCTTTCGTTACCTGATCCAGCAAAATCACCAAGCCGGCCAGCAGGAGGAAAACGCTTCGACCTAAGACCTGCGTTTTTTCTTCTCCTCCTCGGACTGGCACTTGATGCAATGGCGGGTGTAAGGAACCGCGAGAAGCCGCTTCTGGGCAATCGGCTTCTCGCAGGTTTCGCAAACTCCGTAACGGCCCTCGTCCATCTTTCGGAAGGCCTCGTCGATTTCGTTCAGGATTTTCTGTTCGGTTGAGGCAAGCCCGAGATTGAATTCCCGGTCAAAGTTGTCCGTGGCCATATCGGCGATGTGGAAGGAATAGCCGGAGAGGTCCCCCGAAGCGTCCCGCTGGCTTAGATTGAGGACGTCTTTCTCCAGGTGACTCAAATCCCCCGCGATCTTTTTCCGTACCGTCTCTAAAAGCTGCCGGTATTGACTCAAGTCTTCTCTTTTGGCCACAGACTCTTCTCCATTCCTTCTCTAGACTTCGCGTTAATTGTACCCGATTCTTCTTCAAACCCCAAACGGGGAAGGGGGATTATACTGGCCCGTCCAGGGAGAAACAAGGAATTCTAAGGAAGGAACTTAGGAGTGCTTGAGCTGTTTTTTCATGGCCCGGATGAAGGCTTCCACCACCCGGGGATCGAATTGGGTTCCTGCCGCCCGGCGGAGCTCCTCAAAAGCCACCGCGACCGGCCTCCCCTCTCGATAACAGCGGGTGGACACAATCGCGTGGAAGGCGTCGACCACGGAGACGATCCGAGCCTCGATCGGAATCTCCTCTCTCTTGAGCTTTCGCGGATAACCCGAGCCGTCATAATGTTCGTGGTGACAGAGGACAATCTCGGCCACTTCCTTGAAATCGGTAAGGGGTTCGAGGATCTTCGCTCCCTTTTCGACGTGGGTCCGCATCACTTTCCACTCCTCCGAATCCAACGCGCCGGGCTTCTTCAAAATATTGTCCGGGATCCCGATCTTCCCCACGTCGTGAAGAAGCAATCCTGCTGAGAGAACATCCCTCCGCTTTCCGCTCAGGTCGAGGCCCATTTCCTCCGCCGTCATGATCCCGAGACGCTCCACCTGACGAATGTGGCCAAAGGTGTAAGGGTCCTTGGCGTGGACCTGCTGGGCGAGCGACTTCATGATTTGGTAATAGGTTTCCTGCTCCTTCTTTCGGAGCCTTTCAATCTCCCGAAGCCTCTCCTCCAGCTCCTTCTTCCTTGTCTCGAGCTCGAAATTCCGCTCCACGAGGCGCTGGTGGTATTCGGAGGTCTTCACGGCGAGCGCCGCGTCGTGCACGAGCGTTTGAAAAAACTGAATCTCCGACTTCGTATAAAGCCGGTGAGTCAATTTTTCTCCCAAAAGGAGAATCCCTACCAAGGCCTCCTTAAAATGTCCCGGGATCGCAATGTCGGCTCGCAGGTTCTTAAGTGAACGTTCTACCTCGATGAGTTCCTTTTTAAGCTCCGGGCGGTCATCCAAAAAAGAGCCTTTGTTCAAAAGCGATTGGATCTCGCGCCGTGAGACGAAACCCCGGAGCGATTCCATTTCTTTGATCTTATCCCGATGATTTCTTTCCTTTCGCGACGGCTGAAACCAGCGGATCAACGGATGATCGGGGTCAAGCCGAAGGAGGCTTTGCGGAAGTTTTCGCACCCCCTTGGAGTCAAAAATGGTGTAACGGGACTTTGCGGGGTCGAGCACGAGAATCGCGGCGTGTTCGATCCCGAGCTCCTTGTCGAGGAAGCGGGTGATCATTTTAAGGAGCCGTTCGGGACGCTTCAGCCGGACGAGACTCTTCGCAATGTCACGGAGCGCTTCTTGATAGTCGAGGGGCTTCTTCTTTAAAAGTGGCATGAGCGGATTGTGCGGGAAGACTAGGCGTTCAGGGCGAGGTTCGCCACCTTCTCACGAACGTCATTCTCAAGATACTCCAAGCTGAGGGGCTTGGTGACGTAATTATCCGCACCGAGACGAATCGCTTCCTCGATCTTGTCTTTCGTCTCGATCGCCGTCACCATAATGATTTTGGTGCGCGGGTGCTTCTCCTTGATCTTTTTCAGGACGGTCAGTCCGTCGACGGGGCCCATCTTGATATCGAGAAGCATCACGTGGGGGCGAAACTTTTCCACCGCCGCGATCGCTGCTTCCCCGGAGAGGGCCGTCTCGACCTTAAACTCCCGTTCCTGGAAGAACGATTTGAGAAATTCACAAATATCCGGTTCGTCGTCTACCACTAAAAGCCGAGTCATTTCTTTCATTTTTCTCCTTTACTTCTGCCGACTAAACTACGTGCTTCCCCTCAGGGGAAGGAAGGTTGTGCCCGGACGGATCCGAGGCCACGGAAAAGTTCGTCCCCTGAGTCGCTGTGTCCTCTTGATAAGGAAGCTCGATCACGAAAATGGTCCCCTCCCCCGGCTCGCTCTCCGCGCGGATCGAGCCGCCGTAGCGGCGAATGATCTGCTGGGTCACGAAAAGCCCCAGCCCGACCCCGCCGGGACGGGTGGTAAAGAAGGGGTTAAAGACCTTGTCGAGGTTATCGCGGGAAATTCCGGGGCCATTGTCCGCAATTTGGATCGTAAACACCTTGTCGGCCTTCCGGAAGGCGATTCCCACCTGAATTTTTCCTCCCGGTCCGATCGCCTGGACCGCATTGAGGAGGAGGTTGAGAAACACTTCTCGGAGCTCCTGGACATTCCCGTAAAAATCAGGAAGGTCCTGACCGACGAATTTCTTGATCTCAATTCCCTCAAGCGACATTTGGTACGCAATTAAGGAGAGGGTGTCCTCCAAAATCGTTTCGACCCGGAGTTTCTCTCTCGGGGACTGGGAGGCCCGCGAAAACATCAACAGCCTCCTCGTGATGTCAGCCGCACGCCGGGTCTGCTGGACAATCGTCTTCAGCACCTCCTCCACTTTTTCGTCGTAGACCTTCCGGTCTTTCTGAAGGAGGAGCACCTGCGCCTTACCTGAAATAATCGTCAAGGGATTATGGATTTCGTGAGCGATCCCGGTGGCCAGCTGCTCGATCGCGGCCGTCTTCGCGTTCTGAAGGAGCTGCGACTGCGCATCTTTGAGTTCCTCATTAAGGGACTCGAGCTCCCCGATCGTGAGCGCGTTGCGAACACTCTTTGCCACGCCGGCGCCGAAATCTTTGAAACAGCGAATATCCCCCTCGTCCGGGTAGGTGTCGTTACTCGACACCAAAAGGTTGATCGATCCGATCAATTCCTCTTTCACCCACAACGGAATAATGCAGTTCGTCCGAAGCGTCTCAAAGTGTACCGTGAGTTTATTCGCTTCCTGCCAGGAAAGGGCGCGGACCACTTTTTCGCGAAGGAGGACTTGGGGGCCCGCCGCCTTCATCAGCTCAATCATAGGATTTTCCTCGGGGAGCCTCACGCGCCGGTAGTCGGTCACGTTCCATCCAAAAGCGGAAGCAATTCGAAAACCGTCCCTATTCGGGGAGCGGACCAAAAGGGACACGGCTTTAAGCTCCAGGACCTCACCCAGGGTATTCACCAGGAGATTCGCGAGCTCCCCCAGCTCGTGCGTAAGGGAAAGCTCCTGCGAAAGGCGACTCAAAATGAAGACAAGCCGGGGCCTTCGGGGAAAAAGGACCTGCCGGAAAAGCCAGCTGTAGGCGTGATCGATGACGGGATAGGTCAGGGCGATGAAAATCGTCGCGAGGCTGATCCAGACCAGGGGATTGGTTTCTCTCAGGATCGGAAAACTGTTTCCGAGAAAGAGGCTCGCGAGGCCAAGCGCCCCTGAGCTCAAAATGAAAAGGCTCAGTCCGACACAGAGCTGCTTCAGGATCCGTTTTTTTATCTGATCGTACGGACTCATCGTTTAATTATCGAACGTTTAGCCGAGCGCTTCAATGCATTTTTCGCACAGTTTGGGGTGGTGGGGGTCTTTTCCCACAAAAAGAGAGTAATTCCAGCAGCGGATACATTTTTCTCCCTCCGCCTTTTTCACCCGAACACTGAAAGCGTGGTTCTTGCCATTGGAGGGAAGGGTCACGGACACGAGATTCCACCCTTCCCCGCTTCCCTTTGATAGCACTTGGACCTGCGAGACCACCCATGCAAAGGCGAGATCTTTTCCGAGCCGAGCGAGGAAATCTTGCAGTGCTTCATCCTCCGTCGCGAGCTCGACTTGAGCCTCCAGGGGGCTTCCGATCATCTTCTCTTCCCGCTTCTTTTCAAGCTCCCGGTTCACGAGATCCCGGATCATGAGAAAATCGTCCCAATCCCGAAGCGCCACCTCGTCCGTTAGACTTGGATCAGCCTCCGGCCATCCCGCTTCGTGGACACTCGAGACCCCCTCTTGAAATTCGTGGCTTCGCCAGACCTCATCGGTCGTAAAAGGAAGAATCGGCGCCAGGACCCGGGCCAGGTTTTGAAGAATATGAAAGAGTGCCGTCTGGGCCGAACGCCGCTTGGGTCCCTCCCGACGCGCCGTGTAGAGCCGGTCTTTCAGAACGTCGAAATAAAAGGCGCTCAAATCGACCGTGCAGAACTCGTAGACACGCCGGTAAATCGGGTGAAACTGAAACTCGTCGTAATACCGGGTCACTTCCTCCGTCAATTTGAAGGACTTGGCGAGGGCCCACCGGTCAAGCGACTCCATTTTTTCCAAAGGGACTCGATCGGTCTTGTAGGAAAAATCAAAGAGATTCCCGAGAAGGTAACGGAAGGTGTTTCGAATCTTCCGGTAAGATTCCACGAGTTGGGTGAGGATTTCCTTTGAAAGCCGGATGTCGAATTCATAATCGCAGGCGGCGACCCAAAGCCGGAGGACATCCACGCCAAACTCTTTCATGACTTCCTGCGGTGCAATCACATTCCCAAGCGACTTCGACATCTTTCGGCCTTCTCCGTCCACGACAAAACCGTGCGTAAGGACCGAATCGAAAGGCGAAGAGCCTTCCAACGCGACCGCAGTGAGGAGGGCAACCTGGAACCAGCCGCGGTGTTGATCTGATCCCTCGAGATAAAGATCGGCAGGATAACCAAGCTCGGAATTCTTTTTCAGAACCGCCTGATGACTCACTCCAGAATCAAACCAAACGTCGAGAATGTCGGTCTCCTGCTCAAGCACCTGGCTCGCGCAGCACTTTGGGCCACCGTCGAAGAAGTCAGCGGGCTTTCTCTCAAACCAGGCGTCGGCCCCCTCACGGGAAAAAATCTCCACAACCTTCTTCTTGGTCTCAGAAGCAAACGCTCGCTTACACGATTTGCAACGGATTAAAGGAATCGGCACGCCCCAATAGCGCTGCCTCGAAAGGCACCAATCGGGACGGGTCTCCACCATTGAACCGATTCGGTTTTTTCCCCAGGACGGAACGAAACGGATCTTCTTCTGGATTTCGTCTCCGACCCGCTTCCGCAACTCTTCGTGGTCCACTTTGAGAAACCATTGAGGCGTCGCCCGAAAAATCACCGGCTTCTTACACCGCCAACAGTGAGGGTAGGAATGTTGGTAATTTTCCTCGTGAATTAAAGCGCCCTTTTCTTTGAGAAGCTCAACGATTGTGGCGTTTGACTTAAAGACGTTCATTCCCTCACAAAGGGGAAATTCTTTCGTAAATCTTCCCTTTGAATCGACGGGAGAGAGAATCGGCAAGTGGTTTTTCAAATGTCCGAACTGGTAGTCCTCTTCTCCGTGCCCTGGCGCAATGTGGACAATTCCGGTCCCTTCCGTGCTGGAAACGAATTCCGCGGCAATCCGCGTCACCTTTCGCTCTAAGAAAGGATGAGCCGCCTCGTTGAAGGGAATCGTTTCGTAAGAGAAGCTATCCAGGATCTCGAGCCGTTTCCAGCCGAGTTTTTTACGAAGCGGCTCTTGAAGAGACTCGGCAAAAATAAAAATCCCGTGGTCAGTCCGCGCCACCACGTAGTGAAGTTCCGGATGAAAGGCCATTCCGACATTGGCCGGAAGGGTCCACGGAGTGGTGGTCCAAAGCAAAACCGAAACGTTCTTCTCCTTCGTTCGCTCCCGGACAAAGTCAAGAAGGGTCTTATTGTCCGGCGCGTCGGGATCAAGCGGAAAGGCAACATAGATGGCCGTTGAGGTTTTATCCTCGTACTCAAGTTCTGCGTCGGCGAGAGCCGTCTCACACTCCCAGCACCAGGGAACCGGTTTGTGGCGCTGTTCGATAAAACCCTTCTCGTAAAGCGTGAGGAAACTTTCGGCAATGCTCGCCTGGTAACCGTAGGCCATTGTGAGATAGGGGTTTTCCCAATCGCCGAAGACCCCGAGCCGCTTGAACTCTTCGCGCTGGATCCCGACATATTTTTCCGCGTAGGCCCTCGCCTTTTTTCTGAATTCCACCTGGGGAACCTCTTCCTTCCGCTTTTTCATCTCTTTCAAAAGGGAGTATTCGATCGGAAGCCCGTGGCAGTCCCAGCCCGGAACGTAGTGGGCGTCAAAGCCCCGCATACTTTTGTATTTGACGATGACGTCCTTCAGGATCTTATTGAGGGCGTGTCCGATGTGAATCGGTCCGTTGGCATAGGGGGGCCCGTCGTGGAGGACGAATTTCTTCTGTCGGGCCGATTTCCGGCGGATTTTCTGATAAAGCCCTTCCGCTTCCCACCCCTTGAGCCATTCGGGCTCCCGCCTCGGAAGGTCTCCTTTCATCGGAAAGGCCGTCTTCGGTAAGTTCAGGGTCTCTTTGTAGCTCTGTTCTTGCGTCATCTTAAAATTGCTTGATCGCGGTTTCGATCAATTGGTCGAGACGGGGCCCCGCCTCACCGGCGACACGGATAATCTCCTTAATCTCCACAGGCTCCAGGTGGTCCGGATCGCAAACATCGGTCACGACGGCGATCCCTAAGATCTCCATTCCGAGGTGGACCCCGGCCAGAACCTCGGGAACGGTTGACATCCCAACGAGGTCGGCCCCGATTCCGCGGAGGAAACGGTACTCGGCCCGAGTTTCCAAATTGGGGCCGGTAACCGCCGCGTAAACCCCCTTCCCCGCCGCAAGTTTCTTTTCCCTTGCCGCTTTCTCCGTAAGCTTCAGGAGCCTTTCCGAGTAAGCTCGCGAAAGGTCCGGAAAGCGGGGGCCCAAGCGCTCTTCATTGGGACCGACGAGCGGGCTCATCCCCATCAAGTTGATGTGGTCTTCAACTAAAACAAGCTCGCCCTTCTTGTAATCCAGATTCAGCCCGCCGGCGGCATTCGTGACGATCAATATCTTTGCTCCCAGACGCGCCAGGACGCGGATCGGGAACACCACTTCTTCCATTGAGTAGCCTTCGTAGACGTGGAAGCGGCCTTGGAGAACGGCCACCTTCTTTCCGCCGAGGGTTCCCAAAATGAGCTCTCCTTTGTGAGACTCCACGGTGGAAGCCGGAAAATGCGGAATCTTTCCGTAGGGGAAAACCGCTTCAGCCTTCACCCGCCGGGCCAGATTGCCGAGCCCTGTGCCCAGGACAATGGCAATCTCGGGCGACCAGGAAATTTTCCCTCGGATCGCCGTGACGGCCTCTTCGAGATTCTGCCAGAGTGAGTTGGATTTCATTGACCTGCGAACTGATAGGCAAGTCGAGTGAGGATCCCCACGATAAAACTGTCGAGAAAGGCAAGGACGAGAAAGGCCAGGATCGGAGTGAAGTCCATCATTCCGATCTGAAGCGGGATTTTACGAAAGAGAGCGAGGATCGGATCGGTCACCTGGTACAAGGCGTTCACCAAAGAGTTATAACGGTCGACGGAAAACCAGGAGAGAATGATCCGGATCACGAGGAGGAAATAAAGGATCTTAAAGATCAGACTGAAAAGCAGCGCCAGACTCGAAAACAATTGTGCAAGTATGACCACGTTTTTCTCCTATCGGCGGCTCAGTTCCCGGCCGCGCCTTAAGGCTGCCCGAAGTCCCTTTGAAACGATTTCTGAAAGTCCTTCTTTTTCAAAGACCCGCAAAGCCGCTTCGGTCGTCCCCCCCTTTGAGGTCACCCGCTTGCGAAGTTCCGCCGGCGGAAACTCGGAGTGCTTCGCAAGGAGCCCCGCCCCCACCGCGGTCTGAACGGCAAGTTCGCGTGCCGCCTTCTCCGTAAGCCCGTGCGCCCTCCCCTCCTTCGCGAGGAGTTCCATTAAAAGGAAGAAGTAGGCCGGGCCGCTTCCCGAAATCGCAGTCACGAGATCAAAATACCTTTCCGGAAGTCTCACGGTCTTTCCGCAGCCTGAAAAAATCGTTTCCGCAAGACGTACACTCGACGGGTCTCCCGTCAGTGCGGTGATCGCCTCCCCGACTTGCGCCCCCAAGTTCGGCATTGCCCGGACAATCTTCGGCTTTGGACCGACCGCTTGCCTCACTTTGGCGACCGGAGTCCCTGCAAGGATCGTGATTAAAAGGTGCCGGGGCGTGAAAGCCCTCCGAAATTCAGAGGCGGCTTCAAAAAGGTCCTGCGGCTTTACGGCAAGGACCACGACATCGGAACGATCCACGACCGCCCGGTTTCCTTTCTCGAGCTTTACCCGGTAACGCCTGGCGAATTCCCTCGCTTTGGGAAGGATTTTGTCGTAAACCGCCACCTGAGAGGGCGACACAAGCTTCGTCTTAAGCAGCCCGACTAAAATCGCTCCTCCCATATTGCCGGAGCCGATAATTCCGATTCGTTGATTGAGTTTCATTCCTGCCGTGCTCCAAAAACGGCCGTACCAATTCTCAAAAGCGTCGCACCCTCTTCAATCGCAATCTCAAAATCCAAGCTCATTCCCATTGAAAGTTCTTTCAAAGGCATTTCCGGAAATCGCTCTCTCAACCGGTCTCGCAAGAGCCGCAGCTTTCGAAAACTTGCACGAATCGTCTCCTGATCTTCCGTCAAGGGCCCGATGGTCATTAAACCTTCGATCTTGATCCGGCGAGATTCCTTTAGGGCGCTCAACACTTCCTCCGTCTGGTCCGGCTCAAATCCGGACTTCGTTGCTTCCCCGGAAGTATTCACCTGGAGGAGTGCCTTCACGGTAAAGTTTCTCTTCTCGGCCTGTTTCTCAATCTCCCCGGCAAGCTCCATTCGGTCGAGGGAATGTAACAATTCAATCTCTCCCAGGAGCGATTTCACTTTATTGGTTTGAAGGTGCCCCACGAAATGCCAATGAATATCCCGCGGAAGCGCCCCCCTCTTGCCTAGGAATTCTTGAACGCGGTTTTCTCCGAAATCGCGGCACCCTAAATCGAACGCTTCCTGAATCCGGTTCGCGGGAACATTTTTCGCCACAAGCACCGCGGTCACCTCAGACGGGTCCCGTCCCGCCCGTTGGGCTGCTCTCCAGACCTTTTCCTGAAGCTCCTTCAGATTTTCCCGGATCCCCATCTTGCAACTCCTGGTAGACTACTTCAAAGGTCTCAAGTAACGCCTTGAGATTCCCTTCCGAGATTAGAATCACCAACTTTTCATTTTCCCGGACGGCGTAGAAGGCGTCCTTCCCCTTGGCCCGTCCTCCGAGAATCACCTTCTGCCCAGCCCCCTCCTTCGGGCCGAGCGCCAGGAAGGAATCTTTCTTTGAAAGCTCGAATTCCTTCTGATCCGGATTTTTTCCGTCGAGAAACTCTTTGACGTAAAGGAATTCAAAAGCATAGATCAAATCCGAAATCTTTTCGAGAGGAATTTCAAAGGCAAGTTGAGGCACCTCCCAGTACCACTTCTCATTTTCCTTTTTAATCCGGAATTCGTTGCCGCCCGCTTTGACGTGGATCCAATCAAGCTTACTTCCCCGCAGATAAAAGAGCTTCTTCTCCCGAAGGGAATAAAGACTGATCCCCAGGGCCGCTTTCACTTCGGAGGGAACGAGAAAGTACTCGCTCTCCCCTTCCCAGTGGGCGTATGCCCTTCCTTTAACGGGAGAATCTGCGCCGATGAGGAGGACCCGTCGGCCCGCTCCCTTCTCCGTTTCCACCCCGATCCTCATCTCGGGGGGGTCGAAACCGAGCTCCTTTCCGTCCCTTCGATCAAAGGGGATTCGCCGCAGACGACGGCCGAGTGAAAGCGTCTTCAGCATTCCCTCGACCAGGAACTCTTCTGCCGGGTAAGCAACGGGAAATTCGACGTGCCATTCTTTTCCCTCGCGTCTCAAGGCCACCTTTTCCTTGGACAGTTCGTTTTGGATCTCGAGCCACGATACGGCGTCTTGACCCGAAAGCGAAAGGATTTCAGCCGGATTCGGATCGGTACCGATGTCTTTCGAGGGTTGGGCGAGGAAGAAATAATAGATGCTGAGGCCGCTTAGGACCGCGGCAAGAAAAAGGGTGGAGGTGATCTTCATCGAGAAGCGATTATTTCGTCTTGCGGCGTCGCCAAATCCCGAGGGAGCCGATGAGGAGGACGGTCAAGGGAAGCCCTCCTACCGCGAAGACCGCGACCCCGACCGACTGATTCACCTTCAAGAAGAGGGGCTGAAAACGGGGCATCCGGGGGTGAATCGAGATCCAGCGGTCATCCCGGGCAAGCCACTGGAGGACATTGAGGACGAGGTCCTTATTCCCGGCGAGTCCGAGGTGTGCGTTGGTGAGAAGATCACTATCCCCGATCACCACCACGCGAGCTCCCGAGGAAGCTCTCTTGGATTCGGCTGCAGCCGCAAGGCTCAAGGGCCCTTGAACATCCTTTTGAGGGTCAAATTCAGCCTCTCCGTTCTCAAGCCTTTTGAGATCGGTCTCAGCCCAGCTCCCGGGCGACGTGAATCCAAGCTCGGTGACCTCCAGGTCCTCCGGCACTTTCGCGGCTTTCTTGATTGTTCTCGCGATCGGAAGGAAGGTCACGGCACCAAAGTTTTTTGTGACCGGGTGGTCCGCATATTCGGAAACGAGAGGTACCAGGTAGTCCCCGCCAAACACCCGGCTCACCTTGTCCACCACGACATTCCCGCCCAATTCGATTCCGAAAGCTTCCGTGAGGACCTGAAAGCTTTTCCCCTCCCCCAGATCCATCGGATCAACAAGGAGAAGAAGGCCTTTTCCTTTTTCGGAATATTTCTGAAGAGACTCGATTTCCTTCGGAAGAAGCTCGTATCTCGGCCCGTGCATGACCGCCACATTGCAGTCGGCCGGAATCTCTTCGCCCGCCGTTTGAATCTCTTTCAGTTGGAACTGACGGCTCTCGAGCACCTCTCTCCAACCGGAGAGTCCGGTTCGGTTCGAATCGCCGAGAGACACCTCTCCGTGTCCGGTGGTAAAACAAAGGGTCCACTGCTGGGGATGAACGAGCCGAATGAACGCGTTCGTAAGCGCCTCTTCCGAGAGCTGGGTCACCCTCTCCTCGCGCCCCTCGAATTCAACGATCAGGGTTCGGTAACTGTCGACCTTGTAGCGCTCGGCCACGGAGGGATTCCGGTCGGGATCGTAGAGCTCATAGTGGAAGCGCGGGTGATGAACCGACATCCCCTTGAGAAGAACATCTACCTCGCGGCGCGCTGGATCTTCCTCGGCAAAGAAGGCCTTGATCCGAATGTCCCCCTGCTTCATCCGGCTGAGCACTTCGGCCGATTCCTTCGTCAAGGAATGGAACTTTTCGCGGGTGAGGTCAAACCGGTGATTGTGCCGCGCCGCGATCTGATAGACGAGAACTCCGATCGCAAGAACCATGATCCCCGCGGCGGCCAGATGAACGTATTGCGGAAGCTGTCCCCTCTTCATCCCTTCCAACTCCTCGTTTCCACCGAGCGAAGCGTGAGATAAAAGAAAAACCCGATCGTGCAGAGAAAATAGGCGAAATCCTTCACATCAATGATGCCGAGCGAAAAATCTCGAAAGTGAACGAAGGGAGACAGCACCGCGATCCGGCTGTCCCAAGGAGAGGGGAGAAAGCTTGTGAACCACTCCCCGACCCAAAACCCGGCGAGGGAGGCAAACGTCAGCCCGGCTGCCAGCATTTGGTTGTCCGTGAAGGACGAAAAGAAAAGCCCGATTCCCAAGAACGTCGCCGCGAGAAGAACAAGACCGAGAAGACCGGCAAAGAAGACCCCAAGATCGAGCGTTGCGCCCAGAATCCAAAGCACGACGAGATAACTCAGGGTGGGGAGAATAATCAGTCCGAACTTCGCCAGAAGCGCGAGATATTTCCCGAGGACAATTTCAAGGTCACTTAGAGGATAGGTGTAAAGAAGCTCCAGGGTTCCAATCCGCCGCTCCTCGGCAAGAGAACGCATCGAAAAAAGAGGCGCGAGGAAGAGCAGAATGATTGCCAGATTCGAAAGGAAGGTTCCCAAAACAAAAACCGTCAGATTGAGCCCCTCGATTCCCTCATACGATTGACGTGCCGCCTCAAGCGAAACCTGGCTGTAGGCGAAGAGAAAAACCGTGAAAAAGATTCCGGCGATCAAAAGGAAGGCCGTGGTCGACAAGACCCCCACCCAGGAGCGGCAGTGAGAACCGAAATCCTTCTTTAAGATCGCCCAGGCGCCGGTCATTTCAAGCCGCTTCCACCGGTTCTTCGGAAACCACGAGTTTGAGAAAGATATCCTCAAGGCTCAGGCGCTTCGTCGAGATCTCAAGGAGCGGAAAGCCCGCCTCCACCAGGCGCTTTGAAATGTCGGAGCGGAGATCGTCGTCGAGTGTCGTCGTCAGGAGAAAGGAAGAGACCGAATCTTCCTGGGCGAGCTTCTGAAGTGACTCGACCCCCGGAATCGAAAGGAGGACCTGACCGACCGATTCCTTCTTCTGCTCCTCCCCCTGATTCCGGACGCGCACCAAAACCTCGCGGCGGTCTCGAAGCCGCTTTTCGAGGTCGTCCGGTCTTCCCTGCGCCACAATCCGGCCTTGATTGAGAATCAGCACCCGTTCACAAACCGCACTCACCTCGGGAAGAATATGAGTGGAAAGAATGAGCGTCCGGTCCCGTCCGAGAAGCCGGATCAGTTCCCGAATTTCGATAATCTGCCTGGGATCAAGGCCGCTCGTGGGCTCATCCAGGACCAGAATCGCCGGATCTCCCAAGAGCGCCTGCGCAAGCCCCACCCGCTGAAGGAACCCTTTTGAAAGGTGGCCGATCTTCCGCTTCGCGACCGACTCCGCGCCGCAAAGCGACATCTTTTCTTCGATGTCACGCTTTCTTTCCTTTCGCGGAACCCCCTTGATCTGGGCCACAAAGTCCAGAAATTCCTCCACCCGGAGGTCGGGATAAAGAAAGAGCCTTTCGGGAAGATAGCCGATATGTTTTTTGAATTCCCGGGCCGCCCGGCTCACTTCCACTCCCGCAACCACCACCTTTCCTTCCGTGGGCGGAAAGAACCCGGTCAGAATCCGCATTACGGTCGTCTTCCCCGCCCCGTTGGGCCCGAGGAAGCCGAGCACCTCCCCTTTCCTCACCTCAAAGGAAAGGTTGTGAAGGACCCGAAGCGGACCGTAATTTTTGGAAACGTTTTGAACGGAGATCATCCCTGCTCCACCCGAACAAACTTTCTTTTCCCGCACTGAATCAGTACCGGTTTATCCAAATGCACGACGCACTGTTCGTCGCTCACCTTTTGGGAGTCGATTTTAATTCCCCCTTGAGAAATCAGCCTCCTCGCCTCCATTTTGGAGGGGACGAGCTTCGCTTCCCAAAGAAGATTCACAATATCCATTTGTTTCGCTTTCAGACGGACCGTTTCGACTTCGTCCGGGATTCCCTTTTCTTTGAAAACCCGGTCAAACTCGCGTGCCGCTTCCTCGGCCGCTTTCTGGGAATGGTAGGCCTTCACGATTTCAAACGCCAGTTTGGCCTTCGCCTCCCGCGGGTGTAATTCGCCTGAACCGACTTTCTTGATCACTTCCTCCACACTCTCGGGATCCATTGGAACGACGTAGCGGTAGTAACGCTCCATCAAGGCGTCGGGAAGAGACATCACCTTCCCGTACATTTCTTTCGCCGAATCGTGAAGCGCAATGTGATTGCCGAAGGATTTCGACATTTTCTGGACGCCGTCCGTTCCCTCGATCAAAGGAAGCGTGAGGACCACCTGAGGTTCGATCTTCCATTCTCTCTGCAGCTCGCGCCCCACCAGAAGATTGAACTTTTGATCGGTCCCGCCGATTTCGACGTCCGCACGGACGATTACCGAGTCGTAGCCTTGCAGGAGCGGATAAAGTAATTCGATCAAAGCGATCGGCTGGCCTGAACGGTAACGCTTCTGAAAATCGTCCCGCTCAAGGAGCCGCGCCACGGTGTATTTCGACGTGAGGTCGAGAAAATGGGTCGACTCGAGACTTTCGAGCCACTCGGAATTAAAGCGAACCTCTGTCTTGTCGCGATCGAGGATTCGGAAGACCTGTTTTTGGTAAGTGGCGGCGTTCCGCTCGACCTCTTCGCGGGTGAGCATTTTCCGGGTTTCCGCCCTCTCGGAAGGGTCCCCGATTCGCGCCGTGAAGTCTCCAATGATAAAGACCACGTGATGTCCGAGCTCCTGAAACTCACGAAGCTTCCTTAAAGGAACGGTGTGGCCCAGGTGAAGGTCGGGGGCGGAGGGGTCGGCGCCGTATTTGATCCGAAGAGGCTGTTTCTCCTTTAAAGAGCGGGCCAGCTTCGCTTCAAGCTCCCTTTCCGTAATGAGGTCAACCGCACCCTGCCGAATCGTTTGAAGCTGAGTCTTAACGTCCTGTGGGATCACTCTATCCTTCGGTTTTTCAAGGAGTTACCGCGAGAAAGAGCGTATTTTAGCAACAAACGGGCTGGCCGTCAAACCTACAGGGAGGAATTAGGCCGACCGGGCAAGGAGGAAGCGGGTCTTGAGCTGGGCGACGAGATCGGCGACACCGGCCGCCTCCGAAAAACGCTCGAAAAGCCCCGGCGTCATCAAGGTCACCTGATTGGGAAGGGCGTATCTTAAGGCGTCGGCGTAGGCCCCGCCCGGGATTGCAATCCCGTGGAAAACAAAACCTCTGAGCCGGGTCCCCCCCAAATCAGCGATCCATTTTCGAAGTTCCCTCTGGGCCTCTTTGACATTTCCGGCTACAAGAATGTTCGTCCCGTGCTCTCGATTGAACTCTTCGACAAACGCGTGGTCCCCTCTATTGCGGACAATCACAGCGGCCGGGCTCCGGCCGAAGACTGTTCCGACAAAACCGAGCCCCCCTTTATCGAAGGCAAATTCCGGATCCAAGATATAAGCGTAAGCGGTCTTTGAACCGATTCCCAAAATGCTCTTCGCCTGAGTAAACCTTTCGTCGTTTCTCGCTGCGGAGGCAAAGGCCTCTTCTCCCAGGAACAAGCGAACCACTGCGGCAAAAAGATCCTGACCTTTTTCAACTCGAATCCGCTCGGGAAGAAGTTGAAAGCGCTGCTCGCTGGCCACGGTCACAAGTCCCCGTGACTCTAAAATCTCACGCGCCAGTTCGGGAATCTCTTCAGTTTGTCGTGCCTCAGAGCGGAAGTTTGGCAATAACTCCTTCACCTTGGCAAGGTAAACATCAAGGGGCGCCGGTTTTTCAAGGAAAGACACCCCGAGCTCTTCCGCGACGGCTGAAACGGGTCGGGTTTCGCCGTTAGTTTTGATGCCGGTACTGACCACTAGAATGGGCAAGTCTGGTCTCAATTGTCTGAGCTCACGAATGAGTTCATCCCCATTTTTTCTAGGCATCGTCAGATCTGTTGTCACCGCATCAAAGGGGCTTTTGTCCTTTGCTTCCTTGAACTTGATTAGACCCTTCTCGCCATCTTCCGCTGTGACCACTTCGTAACCTCCCTGGATCAACCTCTCCTGCCAGGAGCGACGGGTTACAGATTCATCTTCCACGACAAGGATTCTTTTCTTAGGAACTTCGTTCCTCGCTTCGGCCCTTGAAGCCGATCGGTTATCCATAATCGCTTTAAGATTGCCGAGGACATTTGTCCGGAGGCTGCCGCTTTTTGGCGATACCTCGCCCAGAAGTTTCCGCCGTTTCTTCACAAGAGCCTCCGGCTCTTTCTTATCGACGGAGAATTGTGCCTGAACCGTATCGAACGCCGTCCCATAGAGGTCATAATTCTCCCGAACTTTTTCGGCAATCTTCGGGTCAAGCACGGAGGTGATCTTCGGAAGCGAATCAAGGAAATCGGCCGCTCGATGGGCCCGTGCCTCGGGGGTCTTTTCCCTTCTGATTCCTCTGGCCGCCCTCACGAGCTCCCGCAAAATCCAATCCGGATCCTCTTCCTTACTCCGCAGCTCCGAGCGGGTAAGGGACTGGAAAGCCGATTCGATCGTGGGGTGGATTCTTAGCATGATTTCCTCCAAGGCCTGCCCCGTGTTCACCCCGAACATTTTCATCAGTTGGTCTGTTTCCTTGGGGTCGATGACCGGCAACGAGAGCTGAAGCCGCTCGCCGACTTTGCTTCGGCTGTGGATAAACAAGGCCGCCACGATATCCGTGAGCTGTTTCAGCCGCTCTGGGCTCGGCGCCTGGGCTCCGAAGGCCACCTTGGGTGAGGTATTCGACCAACCCCAGTAGAAATCGCCTGCCGGTGTGAAAAGGTGGAAAACGCCGTCATTATTGACCAACGTGTAGGTTTTCTTCCGCCCAACGAAATCGCGCCAGCTATCGATATACTCAAAATCGTCCCTCCCCTTAAAGAAGGCCAGCATTTGATCTTTCATCTCAATCATGTGCGCCTTCTTGGCATCTTCAGGCATCCCGGTTCGCATTTCCTTTAACTGGATCGACTCCCGAACGAGCTTTTGGTCTTTCAGATACCGAATGTATTCTGGGAGGGTCCAATTCGGCCGGCCGTGCCTCTCTTTAATTTTTGAGAACGCCTTGAGCCAGAAAAAGAGAAACTCAATCGCATCGTCAAACGATTCTCCCCGCGCATTCGTCAGAAACATGTGAAGCGAGTATTCCGCCTGGGCAATCTTAAAGCCGGGGTGCGCTGCCAAAAATTCCTGGACGTTCGCAAACCCTTTCTCGCGAGCCAAGTTTCTCAGCATCACGTCCATCGTCGCCTTCACCTTGGAATGGCCCTTCGGGTGGAGCTTTGCGATCCCGCCAAAATGTTCGACCAGTTCGGCAAATTCCGATTTCATCCGCGAATCAAAATAAAATTCCTTGTTCAGATCCTTGTACAGGTCCAAGGTCAGCATATATTCAATGATCGGATAAAACTCTTCGTCTCCGAGATAGAGATTGCCCGCCCAGAGAATGCTCACGCGGTCCGTATCAAGATCGAAATTGAAGACCGGAATCTCAGGGTGCTCCTTCGACCACTGCACGATATTCGCTTTGGGGTGAGAGAGAGCCACGTCGTCGGCCCGTGAGGGATCCGCGAGACCGTTTTTACTCCAGGTGTCACTCTCCGTCTTGAGTAAAGCGACAAGGTTTTCCTCTCCGACAATTTCCTTAATTAGATCAGGATAGAAGGTTGCTGCACCCCCATTGAGGTTCACGGCGACTTTCATGTTGGCTGCTTTCAACAATTCCTTTAGACCGCCAAATTCTCTTCGGAACGAATCATCATAGAGTTTTCGCGACTGGGTTGGGTATTCACCTCTGATATCGTAAGCCTTGAACATGCCACGCATCTTGGCTTTCCGGTAGCTCGCCTTCTCCAAGATTTGAGGCTTCATCCCCTCCAACATTTCACCGTAAAGGGTGATTCCACCGATATTCGGTTTGATTCCGTTCGTGCCGACCTCCACATGGCTTCGCGTGACGTAGAACCCGCCTTTGACGCCCAGGTTCTTGATGCTCTTATATAGATGACCCGAGACGGTCGTCCCCAGATCAATGACATTGACTCCCGTGTCGCGCAACCCCTCGATCAAATTCTTTTTTACCAGCTCATCAGTCGAAGGGCCGTTGTCTCCCGCCACAACGACCGTGTCTCCCACCTCCAGCCCAACCGTCTGGTCGTGCACTCGAGAGTAAAATTGGTTGGTCCCCGAAATGCGCCCCAACCAAACCAGGAGCGTTTCGTCCATCTGCTTGGGATAAAGCTTCGGGTCTCCGTAGCCGTCAAAGCCACGAATGTCGTACTCTTTAATGATCCTGTCCAAGATTTGCTTCAGCGACTGCCCCCCCATTGTCCACTGAAGAATGCTCCGGTCTTCCACCATTTCACTTCCTGTCCGCACCTCGGACCGTCTGTTAAGAAGATCCGCGGCAATTCGGTCGAGGTTCTCGCGTCCTAAGTGATGAACGGGACCTTTTTCTCCGCTGAATGGAATGAGCCTTTCTTTAAGGTGAGTGATAAATTCTCGGATAGGCGCTGCAACTTCGGGGTTCACCACGAGGAAGAAGTCGTGATCAAAAGCTGGAGGGGGTGTCTGTGAAGCGCCCTCTGCAGGATAGGTGACAACTTCGATCGCGACCGGATAACCAAACGCGATTAATTTCTTTGCTACCACTCTTCCTTCGATGGCAAGCCCTGAGGAGCTCTGGAACCCTCTGTTTCCCGCGAGAATCTTGGCCCGTCCCAAATAAATCCTTACCTTGCCGTCTCCTGCCACCCTCGCAAGCAGTGCCTCCTTCGCACCTTCCCCAAAGTGAGGCTGCATTCCATTAGGATTCCTCGGCACTTCAACAATCGCTTCCCCTTCTTTTGCCGTCCTGACCTCGGAGCGTGAAACCACTTCAAGGGTGTAGTTCTCGTTCGGGTTGATTCCGAGAAATTCTACCGAGCCATCCGTCCCGACCGGTTCGGTCAAAAATCGCTTTCCCAGGGAATCCACCAAATCGAGCTTGAGATTCTGCAAAGCAGGCTTGATTTTGATCTGGAAGAGATGGACCAGTCCCCGTTTCACAGGCTCGATCGTCACCGAAACTTTGGAACCCTTTAACGTCCTTTTCCCCGCGCCCACGTAAAGCAGTTTATTTTGCAGGAGCGTTCTTAACCCCTCAATTAACTCCTTCTCCTTTCGTACCTCGGAGCGGGTGGAAAGTCGGATTTCGAAACGGTATTCCCCCTTTCGGTGGAAGATGGCGACGTCGTAGCGCTTTCGAGGGTCGAGGTCCAATGTTCCGCTCTCAATCTTTCGGCCATCGATGGAAATCTTTGTGGTAGGAATAAACGCATTGAAAAGAGCCGTAATTCTCGAAGTGCCTATTCCTGGGTGGCTTACGACCTCAATCCACCTGCTCTGGTCACCCATTGTCGGCTCGACTACCGTCCGCGCTTCAGAACGGCCTCCGGCCCTTGGGGTCGATAGGTCCGGAGGGGCGGCTTGGCGCACGAAGGTCACTTGGATGCTCTCTTTCCGTTCGTAGCGCAATGCGACGCGGTACTTGGGAAATGTCTGGACCAGCAGTTCTTTGAAGGCGAACTCCGCAGCCTTAAGGGTTTCGACCGCCCCGCGGCCTGCTCTCTCGCTTTCACGGAGTTTGACCCTTACCATGAATTGCCCGTTATTCACGTCTCCCTTCGTGAGCCCTTCAATCTCGATCGCGTACTTCCCGGCAAGCCCCCCCGCAAGCGTTTGACGCGGCACGAGAGTCAGATTCAAGGGAGAACGCAGCAGTCTATCCAGCTCTTCCCTCGTTAAATCGCTCCGCACTTCGGCCCTTGAAGCCGATCGCTTCAAGGACTGAAGAGTACTCAGCCCGGTCGGGGCTGAGTGCGCTTCGGAGCGGGCGATTGAGATGTGACCGTTTGAAATGGAAACCTGGAAATCCGTTGCCGAATCAAATACGCGCTTCTTTTCCAAAATTTCAACGACCTCTTTTCCAATATCGCGAACAAGCGGTGCCCTAAATGAGAGATCTGTTTCCACGAACGTCTGAAACGCCGGGGCACCGTCAAAATGAATCACAAGCTCGTACCCGCCAGGGATATGTGCTTTTTCTTTCTTAAGCTGTTCGATTGAATCATTGATCCGTTGCGCTAACTCTTCTCGCCGCACTTCGGAGCGACGGATTGAGTCTTGAAGCCTCTCAGCTCGATTTTTGATATCGGTGAGCGCACGTTTTGCGTATTTGGAGGAGGAGGAAACTTGCTTCGATTCTTTGACCGCCCTTCTCGGCTGACGCACGGAAGAAAACCGGGCATACCGCTTCGATTCGTCGGAGGCGATCCCCCAGGCTCGGACGATCAGTTGATGAACCTTGTCAATATTCCGCTTGCGAAGCGCACCTTTCGCTTCTTGAAGGAGAGCCGATACTCTTTGACCTTCGTCCCTGCGTCCCAATTCCGACTTGTTGACGATCCCGATCGTGGTTCCAATACGGTTCCAAAGAACCTTCGCGCTCTTCCTCACCTCTTCCTTGACGAAACGCGCATCGGAATCTCCTGAAATCGCCTTTTCAAGCTCCCAGTCTTCCGCCCTGAACCTTTCCTTGACCCGGCTCCAACGTTCAAGGGTTTCGCCTAATCCGCGGCCTCCTTCTGCCTTCTTCAAGAGGCCAATTGCTTCTTCGATGGTGTCTTCAAGCTCTCCAAGAGAAACGCTCGCGAGGTCTTCAGCGGTCAATTTTTCGGAGGGATGTTTCTTTTTATAGGCCCGGTTCAGAAAATCGAGGAGTTTGCCGACATTCTCCAATCCCCATTCGGAATGCCCTTCGAGTAATTCTTGAAGGCTGATCTCGCCGAGTTGGGGCAAGCTTTCGGCGACCCGCTCTGCTTCAGACCTTTCGCCCTCAGCGCGCCTTCTCGCCCCCCCTTCCTCTAAAGACTGAATGAACTGAATAAAAACTTGTCGGTATCCGTTTAATTCAATCTCAGACCTCCCCCTTTCGTCTCCCCGGACTTCGGAGCGGGTCAAGCGAGATTTTGCGGATTGAATGGGAAGGAAGGGAACTTTGGCGAGAAGGACATTGATCTTTTCGACGGCGGGAGCGTAATCGTATTTCCCCGTTTTGCTTGCTGTGCTGATCGCTTCCTCAATCGACGATCGGGCCAGATTGAAAAGTTCTGAAAGATCTTCCGCGGGCTGAGGCAGATCGCGTTGAGCCTCTCCCAAGTCTTCCAGAGCATACCAGCCGCGGATGAGGTCAAGCATTTGGTTCTCCGCCTTCGCAAAGTCCCGGGCCCCGGCGTCACGGCGTTCGTCTCCGATCGCCTTCATGCTCTTTTCCTTCTCCGACGCACGGCGGCTGAGGAGCGCCTCCTCCGTCCTTTTCAGAATCCAACTCGCCGATTTGGTTTCAATCCGGCGCTGCGCCCGCTCTTCCGCTGAAAACAGAATGGCTTGGTCCCACTCCACGCCGAGTCTTTTCGTATTTACTTCGTCATCGTCTTTCGCGGCCTGTTTGATCCAAGGAATCGGTTCTTCAACCAGGTTCCGGTTCCTCAGCTGAGTAATCAGAAGGGGCCTCGCCCGAACGTTAACTCTGACGAAATTGCTCAGTGCCTTGAAGGCATCGGAAGGGAGCGTATTCCACATTCCGAGGCCCAAAAGAGGGAGAGAATATTGAAGGTCGGTGGCGTAAGTTTGGTCCGCAGACCGGGCGCTTGAAGCGATCAAGACATTAAGCGGCGGAGCGAGATAGTAATCGTGGAGGTGATTATATGTCATCTGGAGCTGGGAGATTTTTTCCCGCTGTCTCACCGATAGAAATTCTGCGTCGTCTTTTAATTCCTTACCGAAAAAGATCGTCTGCATGACCTGGCCGACAAAGCGGCCCAGGGCTACGGAAGTCTTTCCTCTGAGAAGCTCAAGCTCCTCCCTTCTTGCATCGTCTCCTCCTCTTGTTGCTTCTTCAATCGCTTCATCAAACCAGGGAACCACAAGCGCATCGATCCGCCTCATAAAGAGGCTGAAAACCCAGGTCAACCTGGAGACCGCCTGGCGAATCTGCATATCCTCTTTACCTTTATCCAGCATATCCTTGATCAGTTGATCGAGCCCCTCGATATATTTCTCCGCGTGAGCCAGATAGTGGTCGACTGAAAAGCCAAGGGTGATGTTTCCGCTCCGCCCCGAACGGACCCGGTCGTGCGTGGCCTGAGGGCCGTCTTCTTCAAGATTCGGCAAGCCTGCAGCCGGTCCCTGGATATTCGGTAATTTCACAAGCGGCTGTTCTTCCCCTTCATCCCTTTTGCCGAAGAGGCCGTCAATCTCCTGCATTCCCCGAATCAGTTCTTCCTTCTTTGTAAAAAGTGCCGACGCTTCTTGAGAAACATTGGCAATGGAGCCGTAGAGAACCCGGAGCGGCGCAAGCGCCTCGTAGGGCTGCCTCGCTTCGCGGTGATAAGATAACAGGAAGCTTTCTTCCGGAGTGAGGCCCTGTTTCCAGTGTTCGCGGACCAGTTCTTTCCACGTTCCCGATTTTTTTAGAGCGATGCTTTGGTTGGTCGTGGTTCCCAAGGCCCCGCCTTCTTCAAACGTCCGGTACATCGCTTCGGGATCCACCCAGAGCCCGTCGTGATAAAAAACATTGCTTCCAATAAAAACGCCGGCGCTGTCGCGCTCGAGCTTAGTCAGAAGAAAGAGTGAACTATCAGCGGGGTTTCGATAGGCATCCAGATTCACCGGACGAATCGCCGGCGCCATTATCCGCACTTCGGCCCGGCTAACCTCGTCATTGCGAGACGGCAACCCAAGCGTTGTCGAAGCAATCTCGCGTCCTGAGATTGCTTCGGCCCTGTCTGGAACGCTGCCTCGCAATGACGGTTGCGGGATTCCTCTCCGCACTTCCGAGCGGGTGGAGGGATCGGTTGAACTGATTGTAATGATTTCAATGCGTTGGGGCTCGACATACTGGATCGGCTTGGGATCCCAATCCACGGGAATGGCCACGCCGTCCCCGAAGGTATGAAAAGGATATGTCTCGGGCAATTCCATCTCGGGCGTAAAATTCACCTGAAAGCGAATCTTGTCCTTCGTAAACCAACGGATCGATTCGTAGGCCGAGTTTTCAACCTTGTCCCACTGGACTTGGGAAAGATCCACGTCCTGCTGCATCAGCTTTTCGATCAATTTCGCCCTTTCGGCCTGGTACGGAGTCGCCGGAAGACCGGTTGTTTTGACTTCGATCTCTCGGGATAAGATGTCTGAAAGGTCCGTTGTCTCCTCTGCAGATCGATCTAACAGCGCCAGGTAGGTCGAAATAAATGTGCTCTGGATCTCGGGGTAAGGAATTTTTGCCGTCACGGCATTTTTCAAGAACCTGAGTAAGGTGAAGCGGTGAAACGACGAAAGGCTAACTTTGCGCTCGACGGCTTTATTCACAATCGTATAAATTTGGCCTCGGAGGAACCGTGGGTCCACATCGGCAATCTGCCTCAGCGCCTCTTCGACCTTCCTCCATTGGAAGAGCGGGAAGAGTGTCGCCCTCCAGGCGCTCCACGTTAACGATTCACTGACCGGCATCAGGTGTCTGACCAAACTCCTCGCCTCCGAACGGCGAAACGTGTTGGGATATTGGGCGGCTAGATTTTTCAGTCGAATGAAGTCGTTGCGAGCACGTTTTGCCGAAGGAGAAATCCTTTTTGAATCTTTCTCGGCCCTTCGGGGCTTTTGGCCCGGGGTAATGCGCGGCCGGCGGTGCTTTGATTCCTCCAAATACCTCGTAAACGCTCGTTCGATCGGCCGGATCACATTTTTTGGAACGTGCCCCCTTTTCCACAAACCTCTTTTCGCCTCTTGAAGGAGTCGGACGATGTCACGGCCACCGGAATTTCTACCGAGCTTCGAGTCTTCGATTTTTCCCACGACCCCGTTAATCCGCAGAACCAAGGCCCGGCGAAGGCGGCGGCTTTCGATCCCCAAAGTCTCGTGGCGCGATCTTTCACGGCCCTTACCCTGAATCTCCCACAGTTCGGGCCGGACGCTTTCCTTGAAATGGACCCAGCGAGCCGCCAACCCGTCAACTTCGGCCGAGGCTTCCGGCTCACTCAAGGTGTTAACGGCTTCCTCAATCAGGTCTCCTAGGTCCGAGACCGTCAGCGTGGAAAGATCCTGCAACGTGAGTTTTTCCTCGGGACGAATTTTTTGAAAGGCATCGTTTAACAAATCCAAGAGCTTGTCGGTGTTCTCAACGTTCCACGCGGGATTTTGTTCAAGTAATTCTCTGATCGCCACCTCGCTCGTCTTCACAAGCTCAGGAGCGACCACTTCTTTCATTGTTTTTCCCGACCCTTCCCCTTCCTCGAGAACGTGGAGAAATTCACTGAAAACTCGCCGGTAACCCTCCCTATCGATTCCCACTCCGCTCACTGCCGCCGACTCACGTTCGCCCGTCCGAGCTTCGGAGCGGGCCGCTTTTACTTCAATGATCTCTTGGACTTTGTTAACGATGTCGTGGACTGTTCGAAGCGATCCTGTCCGTTTGTCAGGGATGGTAATGTCGAATTTGTCTTCCACGGCCATTAAGAGCTCAATGAAGTCAAGAGAGCTAGCGCCGAGATCTTCGCGAAGCCTTGTTTCCGGAGTGATTCTTTCACGTTCTATACCCCGTCTCTTACCAAGGTCTTCTGAAATGACCCCAATAACTTCTTTCAGGATTTCTTCTGGATTTTGTTTACCTTTCTCTCCCCGCGCTTCGGAGCGGGCTTTACGTTGCTTCTGCACAGTCAAGGGGTGAATCGTAAAAAATCGGGAATCATCCCCACGTTCCTCGAGGCGAGGCAACGCGGAGAAAGGTATGATACGGCTTGAACTTGAGACAAAAACCGGCCTCCCCTTGTTTAATGCGATACTGCCAACCAGGGGCTCGTAAAGAGGACCCAATTCTCCGCCGGTGAAATCGATGAGCCGAAGCTCGCCGCTCTTAGCCTTATCAATTATAAGGGCAATGACACGTTCTTCCTCCCCGTCCACGGAGGCAGTTACCACTCGGGGTAATTCATAACCCTTTAGATTTCGCCACCCCACGAGATTAAGAAGGCGCTTAAATTCTCTTTGGGTTCTCCGGTTACTTATATCCAAACCGAACCCTTTAAATCTTACAGACCCGACTTGCAGGTATTCCAGCGGCGCTGTAGCAACCAGTTTTAGTTCGAAGGGGGTAAACCTAAACTCTTTTGATTTCTTGCGGGCATTCGACTTCCGCGCTTCGGACCTTTTATTAATGCTTAAGGGGACCGGCCCGAGGCCGCGGGCCTCGGAGCGGGCGGGACTATGCAATTTTTCCGCGACGGCTTGAATCGCTTGCCCAACCGTTTCAATCTTTACAAACTCTTCGTCCGGTAGAGAAATGTCGAAGGCGTCTTCGAGCTTCATCGCAAGCTCAGTCAGGTCCAAAGAGTCGGCTCCGAGGTCATCGGTAAGTTTTGATCTCCGAGTTATCTTTTCCTTTGCCACGTTGAGGTAATTTGAAATAACGTCAACCACTCCTGTTTCGATATCCGCTTCACTCCGCTTCTTTTCTGTTCTCGCCTCGGAGCGGGCGGTGGAGGCTGCGGCAATGGCAGCGACGATGGCCGCTCCGACACCCGAGCCATCCTTCGTGAGAACAAACTTCACGTTCACAGTTTTGCCACCCCAAAGCGTTCCCGCTGCCTCTTCAACTTCTCGCTGGTAGGCCTCCGATTTTTCATAAAGGGAGCCGTCAATCGCTACGGTGTGCTCCTGTGTAAGTTTCGGATCAATCTTTGAGATAATTGCCGATACCGCGGAGACGAAAATCCGTGCCGAACGGACAAACACAAGTTCTGCGACGCGTTTTACAATCATTCGTTCGGCCAGGGTCGAACCGGGAAAGAGTTTTCCGATTTCCACGAGTTCGGCGGAACGGTCGCCCGTAATCGTCGTTAAATCTTCGGACTTTAACGCGTACGGTTTCTCGATCTTTTCAAACTCACGACCCCTGAAAACCCCTGTCGTTTCCAAGCTTTGAAGGAGGCGGCGGGCGACTTCTCCGAGATATTTGCCAGACACCATTTTTTCCAAGATCTGCTGGCCGGGATTCGTCGAAGCGGAATCAAGTTCTCGGTCTTCCCGGATCATGACTCTCTCTGGAAAGCGATTGAACCCTCCCCACTCCGTATTGTAAGCTAACGATTCTCCCCAAAATGCGCCGTTCGTCCCGGTGCCCAGGATGGCACCGATCACCGCTTCTAGAACGGTGGCCAGTGTCCCCACCGTGTCGTTCACAAGGGCTGCGATCTGAACGTTCTTGATTCCTTTTTTCTCGAGAGCGCTTTCGAGGAGACCGACCACCTCTTCGCCTTCCACCCGCTTCACCGCAAAATCTTTGTCCCAGTGAATCAGAACGCCTCGGTTAATCTGGGTTTGCCGGACCGGGAAAGCAAACGAAAAGCCAAGAGGATAGGTTGTCTCGGAAGAAAGACGCTCTTCCGAGACCACTTGTTGAATTCGATCAGCGATAAAATCAAAGAAGGGGTCCCGGTCCCCTTGAATGAGTTCCGGGGTGAGCACGAATTTGTGGATTCTGGCCTCCTTCACCTTTCCCTTTTCAAGTTCCACGAGGAGGACGCGGAAGTTGGTGCCGCCCAGATCGAGAGCCAGGAACTTTCCGGTTTCATTTCCCGTCGGTCTGGGGACAAGACTATTGATCATCTTTAAACTGCTCAGCTCGTCCGAGACGCTCGGCTCCATCTCCCAACGGAAATTTTCGGCAATCGCTCCCATCCGCTCAGGCGACAGGGCCAACGCCTCTTCAAGCTCCTGCAAGCGACTTTGGATTCCCCCCGCGTCCGTCCGCGCTTCGGAGCGGGCGAAACCGAGGGCTTTGACTGCTTCGCTGTAGAAATCAAACACGGCGGAATCGATCTCGTCGTCTTCAGTGGGTCTGGGTCGCGCCCAATCCTCGTCTGCGTCTGTGGGAATCGCGTTTCTTTCCAACCGTTGTAACGCTTGCCGCTTCGTTTCAAATTCGTCGGCTACTGCATCGAAAAACGTCGTATCTAACAATTCGATTTTTGGGTCTTTCTTTTTTGCCAAAGCTAAGTCCCGAGCCTTGTCTAAAATCGAGAGGTGTTGTTCTAAGGTGAGGGGCCCCCGCACCTCGGAGCGGGGTGGACCCGGTTTAGCCGTGGGGACCTTTTGAGGAACGATGAGACCACCGCCCCTTCTTTCTACCTGATCTCCATCTATAGTGATCGTCTCGTCGGGAAAGATTAGACCCAGCGGGGGCTTCTCCGTAGAGGCTTTTGGCTGAGGTGTCGGAAGGGCAAAAGTTAAGGTCTCATTTTTGGTCGGCGGGTTTTGCAGGACGCCATCAATCCAGACTTCCTCAATGTGGACACCGTCCTGCCGGGGTGGGAGTGCCTTCTTGTAGGTGTAAGTGAACTCAATCCCCTTCGGTCCAACGGTCGCCTTCAGATCAGTGATTACACGCTTCTTGTCCTCAATTTGATAGCGGCGTCTCTCGTCACCCGTTTTGGCATCCCGGACTAAAAGCGTATAGCTATTGCTTCCCTTGATGAACTCCAAGCGAACAGTCGGTTTTGCATCATCAGCCTTCTCGGCTTTATTGGGAAGGAGACCAGGGGGTACAGCAGGGGGCTGATTCGGTTTAACCGCCGGAGCCTTCTCGCCCTTTTCAGAAGGAGCACCACCAAGGGGGCGCATCAAAGACTCCACAAGCGTCTTCCCTTCGGAACGTTGTTCTTGGGGCTTTGGGCGCTTTCTGATTGCTTCCAACTCCTTGTCGAGCTCGGCCATACGCTGCCTGAATTCCGCTTCGGAGTCTTGCCTCTCAATGGGTGGTTGCTCGGAGGTGGGACGAACTTTCGGTCGAACAGCAGCCTCGCCCGCGCAACCCGCGCCACAAAGGATCGCCGCGAAGACCAGTTTGATCCAACTACTTCGCACCTCGGCCCGACTAACCTCGTCATTGCGAGACGGCAACCCAAGCGTTGTCGAAGCAATCTCGCGTCCTGAGATTGCTTCGGCCCTGTCTGGGACGCTGCCTCGCAATGACGGTTGCGGGATTCCTCTCTGCACCTCGGCACTGGCGCCATTTCCACCGTCCGAGCGCCTGTACTGAGGAGTACTCAGCCCGGTTGGGGCTGAGTGCACCTCGGAGCGGCGAGTCACAAGCGACTTTCGCTCGCCATTCATCTCAACGGTCGGTTCGCCGATGAGTTTTGCCGCGACCTCAAAGGCCGTATCGAGAAAAGCCTGTTTTGCTTTCCCTCTTACTCGATAAACCTGTTCCCGCCTCATATGATCGGACGATTCATAAGTTGAGCGGACAGCGTCTATCCACATGCTTAATCTGTTTCTGACTTTGGACTTCTCTGGATCGGGGATAAAGCCGACCAGCGATTCCTTCTGTGCGTCCAAGGTTTCAACGACATCCTTTTCACCCTGGGTTGAGAAATCAATCCCGCGAAGTACGTCCATCGCTTTCTGAACCGCAACAACCCGCGGGTAGAAAATGCTTCCTTCCGGATAAAACGTGTTATTGGCCAAGATGGCGAGACCTGTTTTTACCAAGTGTTCCGTCTCATAGGTCGCCCTGACCAGAAACTCATCCCCCTCTGCATCAATAAGGAACGCAGACACTTCGATCTCTCCCTCGGTCGCTCCCGTCTGCTTGATGGAGATGGCGGGAAGTTCGTCCTGGTAAAGGGAAAAATCCACGGCTCTCGCTCCCGTAATCGCCGCAGCCCCCACGACTGGGGCTTCTCCTGTAACGCTTTCTTCCGTATCGATCTGAGACACGAGATGATCTTTTAGCTGTTGGATATACTGCTCAAAATACAAATGAAATTGCTCGGTCTCGTGAGAACCTGAGCCTTCCCTAATTTCAGTCAAAATGCCGCTTAATTTCTCCCGCGTGTAAACCTGTTTCAGCCAATCTTTATCTTTGATTCGTCTTGCATATTTGTTTATGTCTTCGATGATCGTGAGAAGCATTCTCGGCCAAAGCAGATGTTGATCGATTTCCGGACCGATGATTCTTACGGGGAGCTTTCTTTCCACAATCTTGGCGTTGATTTCAGCGAAGTTCATAAGTTCCAACAAAGAAAAATCATCTGCATTGCGGAGATCGTCTCTTAGGCCGTCGTGTGTCACGAATCGGGACGCGACGAAGGCCTTTCTCCCGGACTTGTCCACTTTCCCGAGGCGCGCCCAGATCTCAGACATATAATGCTCATTGGCGCCTCCGACTCCGATCACCACCACCTCACGGCCATCCTTAGTCAGGGCCCCGCTGGATGCTTGAAGGGTTCTTGGAACCAGATCGCCGTCTGTGATGTTCTCTTCGTCTTCGTAACTCAGTCCCAGCCGGGAAAGATTGTTCAACTCCTCGAACAAGTCGTTGTGTCTCTTTCGCTTCCCGAGAAGAACCACGTGCTTATTTTTCGCCCAATCCGCAAGAGCTTGGTCATTCGCTTCGGCAATTTGCCCAAACACCTTGGTGAGTGTGTTTGGTCCACGAATGACCGGGTCAATATTCGCGCGCCGTTTCGCTCGATAATTGATGGTGGCCCGATAATCGTCCGTGGAATAGGCGTTGTGAGCGTCCAGGAGAGCAATGGCGCTCCAGGCTCCCGGGAGTCCCTTGATCGCGTATTCCGTCCCCTCCACCGCATCGTTCACAAAAAGGAGGGTCCCCTCCTTTCCTTCTGGATTAATATCAAATAAAATCTCGATCGCCGCGGAGCCATCCCGCTTCGCTCCTTCGTTTCCAATCACAATGATGCGGACATCGAAACGTTCCGCTAGTTCCGTCAGCATCCGAAGACCAAACGAAACTGCGCTTCCATCCATCTCTTTCTTTAAGATTTTCACCTGCGGATCACCCTTATCCCGGCTCTTGTCCATTCCCACGTAGCCCAAAGCGGCCAAGGCCTGCATCTGAACGACCTGAAAGGCAATCTGTTCTTTGACCCGACTGAGGGGCTTGGTTTTGCGGGGTTTGAACGAAGCATATTTGAGGGATTTCAGCGTTACGCCGTATCTTTTCGCGGCTTCCATTAAAGGCCGTTCGTACAATTTAAGATTAAGTTCCTCCCATTGGAGAGGGGCAGCTTGGGTCCTCGTCTCGGAACGGCCGGATTTTTTCCGGTGCTTCTCCGGAATCAGTCCCTCAAAGAGCTGGGCCAAAGCGGAAGAGAAGTCCGTAATGACCCGGTTTTCCTCGTCAGTCAGCTCCGAACTCTCCCGCACCTTCTGCTGAATCTCGTGGAGAAGATCAGCCGCCCAGCGGGAAAAATCGCGCATTTCATCCTGGACCGATTCGAGGGTCCTAAAGCCTCGTCCCAGCTTCTTCTGATTCGTAAACGAACTTTCCCACTCTACTTTTCCCTTTTCTTTATCCGTTCCGGGATCGGTCACCTTCCCAAGCCTCAACGTGACATCTGCGAGCGGCGGGTTGCCCTGGAGAGAGACCGTAAAGGTGTGGACATCTAAGGGCTCTTTTTCTGATTTAGGCCTCGATTTTCGAGTCACCACAGCCCGTTTCTTGTCTCTATAAAGGAAGACTTCATTCGTCCAACCGCCCACTTCGGAAAGGGCGAGCCGAATATAGGCCCCGTGGTCATCAGCGTTTCTGTATACCTCGGTAAGCTTAAGCGACCTTGCTTCGGATCGAGACGCCCCGGTCAATTCGTATTCAATTTCAAGGGCAGCCGCGCCGTCCGTCCCTTTCACCGGGTAATGAAGTTTGTAGCCAAACTCTTTTGCGTGACGCGTGGAGTTGACGGCTTCGATTCGGTCGAGCCTCCCCTCTTGCGTGAGAACCTCGATTTCGGTCTCGATCACTTCGCCAGCCAGGTGGACCGGGTCTTTTCCGTGGGCTTGGATTTGGCCGGGCGTGAGCGAAAAGGCGACGTCCTCCATCGTCGAAGAAGTAAAGAGGTTCGGTTCACTTTGCAGAATCGATTCGAGGTAGGCCTCTTTGCCTTCGACTTGACTCAGATTTGGGGTGATTGAGACATAAGAATAACCTTTGGATTCAAAAAAGGTCCTGAAAGGTGCAGAGTGGAATCCTCCGGTCACAATGATTGCTTTGTCTTGGCCTGTTTCTTGGAGGCGCCTTACGACGTTCAGAAGCATCTCGCCGTCCCGGCCCTTCACCCCCTGATAGAATGTGAGCGCTTTTTCGAAGAGGCGGTCGATCTCTTTCGTGTGAATAAATTGGACATCTTTCACTCTCTTTGAGCGATTTGCTTCGAGAAAACGCTTCGCAAGACGGCTCGGCCTGAACGCCTCTTCCCTCCCCTTGATCGCCTCATAATCCTCAGGGGTCAGTTCCAACGCAAAGAGCTTTTGAAGGAGGCGGTGGTCTTTTAAAAGGGAGATGATCGCTTTTTCTTCCGGAATGCGGGCAAGCTTTGATTGAATCTCGTCCTGGAGACGGGTGATTTCTTTGAAGAGGCGTTCGGCCTTCAGTTCGCTCTGAAGAATGAGGTGGCCGATAAAAAGATTCACATTCGGGTAAGCCTTGTAATTAAAGTTTTCCGGAAGGTGCGAAACCATTTGCTCGAAGAGAAGCCCGGTCTCGGGATCGGGAAGGGCGTGACGGGTCACGGGCGAAGAAAGGAGGTCTCGAATGCGCTCGAAGTCATTCCGAGGCAGCGAACCCAACGAGGCTGAATCAATCCCTTTGAGAAATTTCTTCCTCTCCTTCTCGAAGGCGCCGAGATCAAGTCTTTCCTCAATTTCCTGGAGCTTCTGGACCCTGAGGAGCATCGGCCAGTCGATCTGTTCGGCGGGACGGGTAAGGTCGAGTTCAAGGTGCTTGTCCGCTTCCAACTTCAGCGAAGAGAGCCAACTGAGGAGGGGGATTTGATTTCTTTCAAACGCTTGCAGTCTCTTTAAAAACGATCGGAGATCCTTCCCCAGGTAAGGACCGGTGAGCCGCTCGATCCCGAGATCCATTTGCTCGAGAAACGTTCGCGTGTTTTTTTCCTCAAGGAGCACCGACTTGAACGATTCACGGTTCTTACGGTAGCTCTCGAGCTCTTCGATTCCGTAGGCCTCGGCGTCCGGGGCATCCAGAAGAAAGAGTTCAGGGCCTTTCACGAGCGCTTTTTTCGTGAGGCGGTCCGCAATTTCCCGCGTGAGCTCCCTCTCTTCAGGAAAGAAATTGAGGATTTCGGGCTGGAGCTTAAAGGCGCTTCCTTCCAAGAGAAGGAGTTTGAAGCCGTAATGCTTTCTTAAATGATGAAGGAGCGCCTCAATCTTTTTCTGGGCTTCGTAATTTCCGTGCGCGGTCTGGAGGTGGATGACGAGGGGGCCCTCCCCGAAGGCGAGATCCCCGATTCTTCCCAAGTCGGGAGGAACTGAGATTTGGAATCCGGAAGAAACTTTGACTTCCTGCGGGAGAGGCTTGGCACTGATCCAAGCCGGGGCAACGGGGATAAGCTGGGTGAAGAGGAAAATGAAAGCGGTTACAGAGGATACTATTGATTTAACTTTTCTTTTCATCACTTTTTTAATCTGTTTAGGAGAAGTGAATAGAATTAGCCTTCATTCAAAACACTTTGCGTATTTTCCCCCGCGAATTGGGGAGAAGGACATCCTAAAAGATTAGGTTAAGGTTAACCGATGAAGCGTGAAACTTCAAGCGGGAAAATCAAATAAATCTCCTTCCTAACTCCTGGTCCTGGAGGGAGTTAAGCCGTCTCTCTCCCCTTTTCCCTTTGGTCTCCTCTCTCGACTTGTGCTAGAATTCCCCGCCATGTCGCAAATTCATCCCACAGCGCTTGTCGGAAAGGACGTCCAGCTCGGAGTTGGAAACGAGATCGGTCCGAATGTCGTCATTGAAGACGGTGTCAGGATCGGCGCCCATAACGTCATCCGTGCCGGGGCCTACCTCTGCCAAGGGACTGAAATCGGCAATCATAACGAAATTCATATGGGCGCGATCATCGGCCACTCCCCGCAGGATCTTGCCTATAAAGGAGTCCCCTCTTACACGCGGATCGGTGATCACAATCAGATCCGCGAATACGTGACGATTCACCGCGGCACCAAGCCTGAATCTGCGACCGTGATCGGTAACGAAAACTTCATTATGGCCTACTGCCACATCGCGCACAATTGCGAGCTCGGGAATAAAATTATTATGGTCAATCAAGCATCGCTCACCGGCTACTGCAAGGTTGAAGACCAGGCGTTTCTCTCGGGAATGACCGGATTCCATCAATTCACGCACATCGGGCGGCTCGCAATGGTGAGCGCGCTTTCCGCGGCGAATAAGGACATTCCTCCCTTCGTGACCTGCGGAGGAAGGCCGGCCGTGGCCTTCGGAATCAACGCCGTGGGGCTCCGGCGCGCAGGGATTCCAGCACCGGTCCGCGATGAAATTAAGAAGGCTTTCCGATACCTCTACCGCTCCGGGCTTTCAGTCTCGAATGCCCTCGAAAAGATCAAGGCAGAGCTCCAGAGCGCAGAAGTCGGGCAGCTTGTGAATTTTGTCGAAGCCTCCGAGCGCGGGATTATCGCCGGCTCGAGTGAAGACGGGGAAGAGGAAAGCGAATCGCTTCGGCCGAGGAAGAAATCGGCTAAGGCTTGGCAATAACGAGGATCGAGTTTTTCCCGCCGAATCCGAACGAGTTTTTCATCGCAATCTCAATCTTGGCCTTCCGCGACTGATTCGGCACGTAATCGAGATCACACTCCGGGTCCGGCACTTCGTAGTTAATCGTGGGCGGGATCTCCCCGTGTTCCATCGCGAGAATCGTGGCAATGAGCTCCACGCTTCCGGCGGCGCCGATCAGGTGACCCACCATCGATTTGGTGGAATTCACCGGGATTTGGCGGGCACGCTCGCCGAAAACCTTCTTAATGACCATCGTCTCCGTCTTGTCATTGAGAGGGGTTGAGGTGCCGTGGGCATTGATGTAGTCGATCTGCGCGGGTGTGACGCCCGCCTTACTGAGGGCCATTTCGATCGCCCGCACTGCCTCGGTTCCGTTCGGGTCGGGACTCGTCATATGATAGGCGTCGCAGGTCATTCCGTGACCGAGGATTTCCGCATACACGTGGGCGCCCCGCTTTCTGGCGTGTTCATACTCCTCCACCACAAAAATTCCGGCTCCTTCCCCTAGAACAAATCCGTCTCGGTCAAGATTAAAAGGCCGGGAGGCTTTGGTCGGCTCGTGATTTCGCCTGGAAAGCGCGCGCGTCGCACAGAAGGCCGCAATGATCGGCTCAAAGACGGTCGCCTCGGCCCCGCCCATCAGAAGAAAATCGACCGTATTGCTCATAATGGCGTCAAAGGCGTAACCTGCCGCATCCGAAGCGGAAGAGCAGGCGGTGGCGATGGAAAAACTCGGGCCGGTAATCCCGAGGTCGATTGAAATGTTGCTTGCGCAGGCGTCCGGAAAGGAGGCGAGCGTGGTGAAGGGGTTGACCCGATCGGGCCCGTGTTTCAAATAGTGTGAGTGCTGCTCAAGGATATGCCCGTGACCCGCCATTGCGGTTCCGATAATGACGCCCGCCCGGTGGCGGCCATTTGATCGGGGATCGAGTCCCGCATCCTGAACGGCCATCTTGGCGCAGGCCACGGCAAACTGGCTCGTCCGATCCATCCGTCTGAGGCTCTTCCGGTCAATGAAAAGGTGAGGGTCAAAATTGAGGACTTGTCCTGCAATCTGCGTTGTGAGGTGTGAGGGGTCGAAGGTGGAAATCCTTGAAATCCCTGAGCGGCCGTGGCGAAGCGCCTCCCAAAAGGCATCCTTCCCAATCCCAATGGAGGAGATGACACCGATCCCCGTAATGACGACGCGCCGTTTCGGCAGGTGAATTTGTACCATGGCGGCCTCCGACCTAACGCGTCGGGGCGCTTGAGGAAGTGGGGACGTCCTTTAAGGAGAGTGCGATTTTACGTGTTTCGTGATCAATATTGAGGACCTGAACCACGATCCGATCCCCCACCTGGAAACTCTTTTCAAGCGCCTTCGAAGAAACTCCCGGAATCTCGGAAACGTGCGCGAGACCCTCCAGGCCGTTTTCAAGTTGAATGAAAAGCCCGAAGTTGGCCAGGCGGCTCACTCGACCCGGCACCAGACTCCCGGGAAGACAACTCTGAGTCAGATTCTGCCACGGGTCTTCCATAAGCTGCCTCATTCCCAGGGAAATCTTCTGGGCCTCCGGGTCCACCGAAAGGATCATCACTTCCACCTCGTCTCCTTTCCCCAGAAGATCCGAGGGCTTTTGGTTCTTAGGAGTCCAGGTCATGTCTGAAATATGAACGAGTCCGTCAATTCCGGGTTCGATCTCCACAAAGGCCCCAAAGTCGGTCAGGTTCCGGACTTTTCCGCGAACCCGATCCCCCACCGAATACTTCTTCCGGACCTCCTGCCAGGGATTGTCCTGGGCCTGTTTGATCCCGAGGGAAATTTTTCGGGCTTCGGGGTCGAGGTTGAGGACCACCACTTCCACCACGTCGCCAATCTGAACCATTTCACTCGGGTGGCTCACCCGTTTGGTCCAGGAAAACTCACTGATATGAACCAGACCTTCGACTCCCCTCTCAAGCTCCACGAAAGCGCCGTAAGGAAGGATATTGACCACTTTCCCTGAGAGCCGGCTCCCCAGCGAATATTTCTCGGGAACAGTCTCCCAAGGGTCCCCCAAACGCTGTTTCATGCCTAAGGAAACCTTTCCCTGGTCCTTATCCAAGGCCAGGACCACCACCTCAATCTCCTCGCCGAGTTTCACGACTTCCGAAGGATGCCCGACGCGTCCCCAGCTGAGATCCGTGATGTGAAGGAGCCCGTCGAGGTTTCCCAGATCAATGAAGGCACCGAAATCGGTAATATTTTTTACACGGCCTTTGACGACCTGCCCGATCTTGAGGTTGGCGATTTGCCCGCGGCGCGCGTCGTGTCTTTCCCGCTCCATATAATCTTTTCGGGAAACCACGATATTTCTCCGCTTATGATTGATTTTGACGATGACAAATTTGCCGGAGAATCCGAGAAATTGATCCAGGTTACGGACGGGTCTCAGGTCCACAAGGGAGGCGGGAAGGAAGGCGTCCATACCGATATCGACCATGAATCCGCCTCGAACCTTCCTGAAGATCCGCCCGTCCACCACCATCTGCTCTTGGGCGTGGGCCAAGACGTCATTCCAACAGCGCTGCCGGTCGACCTTCTTCTTTGAAAGGAGGACGACCCCCTGTTCGTCGTCAAAGGATTCAAAAAGGACGTCGAGTTCGTTTCCGATCTGGATTTCCGAAGGGTCGGCAAACTCCTCCCGCAGGAGAATCCCCTCAGACTTGTAGCCAATGTCCACGAGGACTTCCCGCTCCCGGACGGCGATGATCCGTCCGCGGACGATATCCCCCTCCTGGAAGATTTGAAAGGTGTGATTAACGAGCTCGGCAAACGGCTGGCTCATAAGCGGCAGGCATTATAACACAAGACCCCCAAAATCAAAGGAAATTCTTCTAGCCCCTTTTGGCCACAGCAATTACGGAAAGTCCGAAGGAAGGGTCCTTGAAGGGCAGCCTTTTGAGCAGCGGGACGGTGAGGTCAAAAAGCCGGGACTGGAGAGAGGGGATCGTCTTTCGCTTCAGGATTCGGCCGTTTAACCACCACGGAACGACTGAGAGGGGGTTGAAGTAAAATATCTTTTTTACCGCGAAACCGTGTTGTTTCAAAAGAGGCCCCAGCCCTTCCTTCGTGTAGCGCCGATAATGGCCCAGGGCTTCGTCGAGCGTTCCGAAGAGTTGGGGGTGGGCCGGCACCAGAAGGAATAGACGGCCGCCCGGTCGAAGGAGCGTGTGCAAATTTTGAAGGGCGATATCTTCCTTCTCGATGTGCTCCAGAACATTCATACAGATCGCCGCGTCAAAGGAGGCGCGCTGGAAGGATTGTGCCTCCACCGGACGGGCGAGATCCAATTTCTTCACAGTAACAAAGGGGTGGCCGGTGAAACGATTCCCCAGCCGGCTGAGGTGGTAGTCGTCGTACTCGGTCACCAGAAGTTTCTTGAGCTTGCTCAGCATAATTGAAAAATTTCCGATACCGGCCCCGATCTCGATCACCTCTTTTCCCAAAAAGGGCTTCATGAGCTCGAGAAGCCAGCGGTTGTAGTTCCAGAGCTGGCGGGTCTTTTCCAAGGTCTCGAGGCCGACGTCACAACTCGAGAATCGCACCTTCACAAGGCAGAAAACCACCTTGAAGAAATCGGTCCACTTGATCTTCTTACCCTCTTCGTAGCTTCTCCCGTCGTACGAAATGGGAACTTCATAAACCCGAAAGCCCTGCTTGAAAAGCTTCCCCGTGATTTCCGGCTCAATCGCAAACCCATTCTCCGTTAGACGAAGCGACTGGACGACATCCCTCCGAATCGCCTTGTAGCAGGTCATGAGATCGGTGAGGTTCGTATTAAAGAGCACGTTGGCGATGAGATTCACCAACTTATTGCCGAGGTAGTGGTAAAAAAGGAAGGCCCTTCGTGCGCCGATGAACCGGCTCCCAAAGACCGCTTCCGCCTTTCCCTCTTCAATTTTCTTGGTGAGCGAGGGAATCTCGTCCGGAAAGTACTCCAGGTCTGCATCCTGAATGACCACAATGTCTCCCGTGGCCTGGGCTATCCCCGTGCGGAGGGCCGCCCCTTTCCCCTGATTCTTGTCGTGGAATAAGACTCTGAACTCTTTATCTCGAATCTCAGTGAGGAATTCCCGGGTGCCGTCCGTTGAGTCGTCGTCTACGATAATCACTTCTTTTTCAAAAGGCGCCCGCCTGATTCTCCGAAGGATTTCGGCGATCGTGGCGATTTCGTTGTAAACGGGAACGATGAGACTCACCTTCATAGTTCAGCTATCTTTGAGCCTTTCCTTTTCCTATAATGCATCTCTCAAATGGATCTGATGCTTCCTCTTTTGCTTCTCGCCGCCTTGGTCAGCCGCCTCTTTGTCCTTTTTCAGTCAGGCAATTTGATCGACTTTGACGAAGCCACCTTTGCTTTGATGGCCAAGCGAATCCTTGAAGGCGAAATCCCCTTTTATATTTCAGGGCACTCCTATTCGGGGAGCTTGGCTTCCTTCGTGATGGCCCCGTTTATCGCGCTTCTAGGAACCCAACCTCTCGCGATCAAGCTTTCCTCTCTCGCCTTCTTCCTGGTTTTCATCACGATTCAGTATTTTCTCTTAAAAACCCTTTTCAGCCGACCGGTCAGCGCTTTCAGTAACCTATTGATCGTCTGCATGCCTGCGGGGATGTACGATATTAGCACAAGGGTTTGGGGCGGACACGCAGAATTGTGGAGTTTTCAGGCGGCCCTGCTGCTTCTCCTGCACTCCTATTTCGAGCGCTCCCTTCCCCGCGATCAGAAGCTCTGGATTCTCTTCGCAATGGGCGTCCTTGTCGGAATGGCGTTCTGGATCGGCGAAATCTTTCTCCTCTTTGCCGGAGCGTTCGCAATCTATTTCATCCTTCGTCTCTGGCGTCCGAACGAAAGCCTCATCGTACGAATGAGGGAGGCCTTTCTTCTTAAAGCGGTCCGGCTCCCTCCTTGGATCAAAGGGGTCTTGGTGACCCTTCATACCCTTCTCTTGCTCTACCTTTTTCTCCAAGCCGTCAATTTGCTGGTGAGCGGAACGCGATTCCCCGGCCTAAAACATTTACTCACCCCTTGGGTGACCGACCCTCCCTTCCGTATCAAGGAGATGAAGTGGATCTTCTATTTACTTGCCGGAGAGTCTCTCGGCTTGTTCTTCCTGGGCCAGACCTCTTCGGAGGCAAGGAAGGCGTTTCTCGGGAAGCTCGCGATCGCGGCCTCAGGAGTCCTCGCAGGGCATCTCCCGGCCATTCTCTTCAATAGTCTTGGGGGTGAGGGGCTTCGGATCTTTCATAAGTCGGGCCTCCTGACGGGACCGGATTTCCTTTCAAGGCTCTCGCGGGTCTTCACGGTTCAGCTTCCGAGGATGATCCTTGGCCCCCCCGGCGCTTGGCCGATCCTTTTCTTGGTGGTCGGAATGGTCGGCGTTGTTGGCTTCGTCCGCCGAAGAGATTTTTTGATTTTCTGGCGTCTTCCCCGGGACACGAAACCCCCCTACCTCATCGTTTTCTTTCTTGTCCTGGCACTGACGCTCCTCGCCAATGTCTCCAGCACCCTTGAGGCCGAACGCTACCTCGCGCCCGCCTATCTCGGGTTGGCGGTGATCCTCGGATACTTCTTGGGAGAATGGGCGTGGAAAAGATCAAAAGTGACGGCGCTCGTCCTGGCGGGGCTCGTGGGAGGTTATTTCCTTTTCACCGAGTATGCTTTTCTTAAGGCGGCACCGAAGGAGCGATACGCGCAGTGCCGGGAAATCCTCGATTATCTTGAAAAACGCGAAATTCGCGGAGGTCAAGCTTCGCGCTCTCTCTCCTACACTCTTACTTTCCTTTCCGGAGAAAAGGTGGTTTTTTCAACCTATGATTCCCCAGAAAGATACCTCCCTTACGAAAGATACACCGAGAAGCTTTGGCGAAGAGCGTACGTGTTTGATGGGGGGGACAGTACGGCCGAGCGATTCAGGCAGAACCGGAATCTTCTTTCAAAAGTGAAGGAAACTCAAAAAATCGGTCCTTTTGTCATTTACGTTGTGGAGCTTCCGAAATTGAAGGAAGGAGGAATCAACCTTCCCTATCTCGAGGAGAGGCCGAAGCCGCACTTCCATTTCTATCTGAACGAACTGTCCGGCAGCGGTCTGAGCTAAAACCGAACGGACGGGCCGAACACGTAAATCCAGTAATCCCCGAACCGAATGACCCTTTGAGGAGTCCATTTCGGGTGAGCTTTGAGAAAGGCTTTTTGATATTCGACATCTTTAAAGAAAATGACAGCCTTCTTCTCTAAACCGTTGACACGAGCCGTGTCCCTGGCGATTCTCACCATCCCTTCCAGAGGAATGAAGGCCAGCTTTCCCCCGCTGTAGAACACCAGACGATAGGAATTGTCGTAACTCGTCGCGCCCCCCCACAGCTGTTCGGTCTCCAAGATACGGATCAGCCCCGGAATGTCTTGCTCACGCGGGTAACGGCGGACATGCTCCGCCGCTTTGAGGGAATAATCCCCCACCAAGAAAAGGAAAAGAATCCAGGGAATGACCTTCGAGCGTGAAAGGAGGCGAGAGAGAAAGAACCCCACGACCACGGCGGTGACCCAATAAAAGGGGAGCAGGTAGCGATCGGCTGCAAGAGAACTCACCAAGGGAATTCCCAAGGCTGAAACGGTCAAAAGACAAAAAAAGAACGGGGCATCCTGGATTCCCCGCTTCGTTTGGGAAATCGACTTCCACCCCCTGCGGTATTGATAGAAATAAAAAAGGAAGGCCGCCACAAAAAGACCGAGAATCAAGAGGCTTCCCACGAGATCTCGCCCTGAAACATCGCCCCTGCCGAACCGAAGGCCCCAGATTTTTGCGGGAAGAAGGTTCAGAAATACTTCTCTCAACTTGCCGGCAAGCTCCCCGCCGTGAATGGCACCGGATTTGTGAAGCACCCGATACCCCTCCCCGCCCGCAAGCGCATAGATTATGGCGGGGAGATATCCGACAAGAAACCCGAGCAAAATCGGTGACCAGCGCTTCAGGAACGCGCTCCATCCTTTGAGGCCGCTCACGACCCAGGCAAAGAGGACCCCTTCCGCCCCCAAAAGGAGCAGGATCTTTTTAACCCCCTTCCATTGAAAGGGGGGCGAGTTGAAATCAAAACCGAGGAACCGGGCCTCCCACCCTCCGGAGAAGAAGACGAGAAACTGTTTTAAGACGTAAATTCCCACGAAAACGTGGACTCCCCAAAAGAGAAGCCGGGCCCAGGAAGGAATCGGATAATCTCGAACCAAAGCGAGACGGACCGGGTCCAGGAATTTTGCCCTTTTCGAAAATCCCTCTCCCCGGTAGAAGGTAAGCAAAACAAGGGGCAGAAGATACACCGCAAAAAGAGGATTGAGCCAGAGGGCCGCTCCCACGGAGACACCGAGAGGAAGAGCAAACGCTTGTTTCCCGTCCGAGAAGACTTTAAGCCAAAGAAGGAAACTCAAGGCGCCGAGAAACAAGATCTCCGAATATCCCCCCATCGCTTTCACGCTCAATTCCCAAACGACCGGCGGCGCGACGACAAGAAGGAGAGAACTGAAGAGACTCGCGGGGAGGCCAAACAGCCTCCGAATGAGGAAGAAATGAGTCACGAGAAAGAGCGCGTAAGAAAAGAAGGCTCCGATTTGGACCGTCCACCCACTCATTCCCATTCCCAAGGAAAGAAGGGCGGTGACATAGGCTTCCAAGGTGCCCAAATAAGACTGGCCGTAATAATAAATGGGAAAATGCCAGTTTAAGATATCCCTGGCCATAATGCCGAACATCACCTCGTCCCCAGGCAGTAGGGTCTCGCGAACCCGGAGGAGAGGAATTCGAACCAGGAGCGCCAAAGCAACCAAAAGGACAGGCAGAATCCAGACGAGTTTTGACTTATTCGAGGGCGGCACGGCGCTTTTGAACTTCTCGCAATATTTTCCGGAGGGTCTGAGGATTTCCCTTTTGAAGCATCCTTTTGGCACGTCGGATTTGGGACCCAAACCGGTCGAGGGCGCGGAGAAGTTCCTTTCGGTTTTCGGTGAAGATCGGCGCCCAGAGCCCGGGATCGCTCTTTGCGACCCGGGTCGTGTCGAGAAATCCTGAGGCGGCGAATCGAAGGGATTGGGGGTCGGTGCCGGCAACCAAAAGCGAAGCGACCAGGTGCGGCAGGTGGCTCACCTCCGCGGTCAGACGGTCGTGGGTTTCCGGAGAGATCACCGCCACCTTCTGAGAAACTTTGGCCCAAAACTTTTTGACCTGGCGAAACGCTGTGTCGGGAGTCTTATTTCCCGGCGTCACAAAGGTGAGCGCGTGATCAAAAAGATTCGGCTGCGCGGCCTCGATGCCCCGCTGGTGGGAGCCGGCCATCGGGTGAGCGCCGACAAACCGGAGGTGACGCCACTTCTGGCGGTCGGCCCAGCGCACGAGAAACCCTTTGACGCTTCCTGCGTCGGTGACGACAACCGGCGACCGTGCGGCTCGATCGATCCGTTTGAGAAGGCTCTTGAGCGTATCCACGGGAGTGCAGAGGACAATCAGGTCTGCGGACTGAATCCCCTGCTCAAGATGATCGGTTCCCTCGTGGATCCATTTCTTCCGCTTCGCCCTGGCGAGCGCTCCGCGATTTCGGCTCACGCCGACAATTCGGACACGCGGAAAAGCTTTTCGGGATCGAGCGGCGAGGGACCCTCCGATCAGGCCGAGCCCGACAACCGCAATCCGTTTGAGACTCAAAGCTCCCTTCCCACGGCTTGAGCGATTGGCCGGAGATCTTTCATCATCCGATCAAACTTCGCGGGAAGGAGGGATTGCTGGCCATCCGACATCGCTTCTTCGGGATTGTTGTGGACCTCAATCATGAGACCGTCGGCGCCCGCAGCGATCGCGGCCCGGGCAATCGGCGCGACATACTCCCACTTCCCGGTCCCGTGAGAGGGATCGATGATCACGGGGAGATGGGTTTCATGCTTCAGGACCGGAATGGCGTTGATGTCGATGGTGTTCCGGGTCGCGGTTTCAAAGGTTCGAATCCCCCGTTCGCAAAGGGCGACCTTGAAGTTCCCCTTGGCAAGGAGATATTCGGCCGAAAGGAGAAGTTCAGAAATCGTGGCGCTTAAACCCCGCTTGAGAAGCACCGGCTTCTTTGACTGTCCGCATTCTTTCAAGAGGTCAAAATTTTGCATGTTCCGTGCCCCGATTTGAAGCATATCGGCGTATTGCGAAACGAGTTCCACCGTGCGCGTGTCCATGACCTCGGTCACCATGAGCAGACCGTGCTCGTCCGCCGCTTCGCGAAGGTATTTCAAACCTTCTTCTCCGAGTCCCTGGAAAGAATAGGGTGACGTTCGGGGTTTGAAGGCGCCTCCCCGAAGAAACGTGGCCCCACTCGCTTTTACGTGTTTGGCAATTTGAAACATCATTTCCCGATTTTCGACCGAGCAGGGTCCGGCCATCACGACCACTTTTTTCCCGCCGATCGTGGTCCCGTCCCTCAATTCAATTTGAGTCGGTTCCGGTTTGAAATCACGGCTTGCGAGCTTATAAGGCCTGAGAATCGGGACGACGCTGTCGACCCCCGGGTAGGCCTCCAAGGGCTTCACGCGGATCTTGTCCTCTTCACCAATGACACCAATGATCGTACGCTCGACCCCGCGTGAAACGTGCGGTGTCAGTCCGAGCTCCTTCACCTTCTCACAAAGGTGGTGAATCTCTTCAGGGGTTGCGGCTGGTTTCATCACAATGATCATCATTTTCCTCCAGAAATATTAGGCGTCACAGGTCCCGGGGAAATTTCCCCCGCCCGCACCTTTCTTAGAATTCGAATAAACCGGGAATTTTCACTTCTCCTCCCCACCGTCACCCGAATCCAGTTGGGAAGTCCGTAAGCCTTCATCGAGCGGACAATCACGCCCTGCTGAAGGAACATTTGAAAGACTTCGTCGGCGTCGCGTCCCGTGTCAATCAAAATGAAATTTGCCTGGCTTGGAACAAAACGAAAACCGTAGCGTTTGAGTCTCCGGTAGAGATATTTCCTGCCTCTTGAAACGAGAAACCGCGTCCGCCAGAGAAAAAGCTTGTCGTCGAGGGCGGCGGCGGCTCCGGCCTGAGCGATCGAATTCACGTTGAACGGCTGACGAATCTTATGGAGATACGACACCAAGTCAGGCGCGGCCATGCCATACCCGATCCGAAGGCCCGCGAGACCAAACGATTTTGAAAACGTCCGAAGGACCACCAGGTTGGGCCGCTCGGTTTTGACGTGAAAAAGGAGATAGGGAAAATCTTTCGCTTCCACGAAATCGACGTAGGCCTCGTCAAAACAGACCACGACATCCTTGGGAACCTTGGTGAGAAAGTCCTCCACCTCTTCGCGCGTCACGTAAGTGCCGGTCGGATTATTTGGATTGGCTACAAAAATCAGCCGGGTCCGCTCGGTGATCCGCTCCAAGATCCCCTTGAGGTCGTAGCGGAAATCTTTCATCGGAACCTGAACGTATTCCGCGCCGCACGCCTGGGTAATCAAAGGGTAAACCAGAAAGGAGCATTCCGATGAAATCACCTGGTCCCCTTCGTTCAGGAAACCGCGTGCGAGGAGCTCGATGATCTCGTTCGATCCATTCCCCAAGATAATCTGTTTCTCGCCGATTCCCAACTCCTCGGCGAGCCTTTTCTTCAAGTAAAAACAGGAACTCTCGGGGTAAAGGTGGACTTCCCGCAGGGCCCGTCTCATTGCCCGGAGCGCCTTCCTTGAGGCACCGAGGGGGTTTTCATTGGAAGCCATCTTGATCACCCGCTTGAGACCGAGTTCCCGCTCTACTTCTTTGATCGGCTTGCCCGGTTCGTAAGGACGAATCGAGCTGATGTAGTCTTTATAGAGTCTCTTTTCCATAAGTTTCATCGCGGGGTTTTCAGGCGTCCTGTCCGGCGCGCGGATAGGAGCCTAGAATTTTTAGGAAACGGACCTTTCCTTCCAGTTCGTCGAGCATTTTCTTCACCTTGCGGTCCTGAACGTGTCCCTGAAAATCAATAAAGAAGTAATAGTCCCACGCCTTTTTCTTGGAGGGACGCGATTCGATCTTCGTCATATTGATGCCGTGACGCTTGATTGGAATGAGCATTTCGTAAAGCGCGCCGACTTTGTCTTTGATCGAAACCACGATTGAAGTCTTGTCGCGGCCCGAGGGAGGGGTGAACTCTCTTCCCATCACCAGGAAGCGGGTCACGTTGTGCGACAGGTCCTCGATTCCTTCCGCCACAATCGGAAGGTCATAGAGGGTAGCTGCAAGCTTCGAGGCGATCGCCGCCGCGCCGTCCTCTTTGGTGGCCCGCTGGGCCGCTTGAGTGGTGCTGGTGGTTTCAATCAGTTCCACCCTAGGGAGGTTCGTCTCAAGCCAGACCCGGCATTGGCCAAACACCTGCGGATTCGAGTAGACCCGTCGGATTTCCTTCAAAGGAGAATGGGAAAGGAGGTTGTGGGAAATCTCGAAAAGAATTTCGGCGGCAATTTTCACTTCGGAATCGATGAAACGGTCAAGCGAGTGGGTCACCGCCCCCTCAATCGAATTTTCCACCGGAATCACTCCGTAATCGACCCGCTTCTGATCGACCTCCTGAAAGATCTCAGAGATCGTCCCAGCCGCCGCATACTTGACGCTTGAACCAAATTTCGAGAGTGAAGCAAGATGCGTGAAACTCGCCTCGGGCCCGAGGTAACTGATCGTGAGCGGCCGCTCAAGCGCCAGGGCCGCCGACATCACCTCGCGATAAATCGATTTGAGCGATTCCTTGGGAAGCGAGCCTTTGGCCAACTGCTCAATCTTTTGATAGACCTCGGTCTCTCGCTCGGGCGAATAGACCGCTTTTCCTTCCTTGTCTTTCAGTTTTCCAACGTCAAGCACAAGGTCGGTCCGCTGATTCAGAAGATCGATGATCTTCCGATCGAGCTCGTCAATTTTGTGTCTCAGTTCCTTGAGGCCCATTCGAATTTCCTTCGGTTTCCTGCGTGGTGGCTGCGCCCGAGGGGGCGGCACTTTCTCCCAGCAGCTCTTCTTTCCGGACGGCCCGTTCGACCAGTGTTTTAATTTCTCCGATCGAAGGAAGGTCCGTGAGCGCATTCAGTCCGAAATGTTCTAGAAATTTTTCCGTGGTGCCGTAAAGAAAGGGCCGCCCCGCGACTTCCTTTTTCCCGACAATCTTGATGAAGCCCCTTTCGAGCAGGGTGGAAATGACCGCTGAAACGTCGACCCCTCGAAGCTCCTCAATCTCAGCGCGGGTGACCGGCTGCTTATAAGCGAGGATCGCCAGCGTTTCCAGAGCGGAGCGGCTCGCTTGGCGGAGCCGCTTCTGAAGTTCAAGGCGGGCGAGCCAGCTTGCGTATTCCCTCCGCGTCACGATCTGGTAGCCTCCCGCAATCTCAATCACCTCAAAGCTTCTCCCCTCGCAGTTATATTCTTCGCGAAGTTCCGAAACGAACCCTTCAAGCTCTTTGGCGTTGGTGCCCGCAATGATTTTCCGGATATCCGCAACCGTCAGCGGCTTCGCCGTAGCAAAGAGAAGCGCTTCCACAATCCGCTTTGGAGTGCTGTCATTGCGAGGCGGCGTTCCAGCCGAGGCCGAAGCAATCTCCGGGCCTCCTCGCAATGACGGGTCCGCCGCGGCAAGGTCCTCCTCAATCTGCGCTTCGAGCTCTTCGCGAAGCGCCTTGAGTTGAGCTTCCCGCTCCTTTTCCTTGGTCTTCGAATCAGCCATCGCTTCGCTTCTCAATCATGATTTCGCTAAAGACTTTGTCTTGAACAACGCGGGCGAGTTTGAGCCTCACAATCTCAAGAAGCGCCAGAAAGGTCGCGATGAGAAGATTTTTTGTCCAGGGCGCAGGAAAAAGGCTTGCAAAGGTGAACCGGTTTTCCGCGGTGAGACGCTGTTTGATCTCCTCAATCTTCTCCTCGATCGTAACCTCTTCTCCGTAGACCTCGTGGACCAAATCCTTCGCCCCCTTGGCGAGAACCTGGTGAAAGGCCTGCAGGAGGTCGTAGAGATTCGAGCTGAAAGCATTGATCTCAGGCTCGTCGAGTTCAATCTCCTCCAGGTAGTAGTCCGCAATTTGGCGGGTGAAAAGCTTCCCCCGTTCGGTCTCCAACATCCCGAGCTCGTGGGCGGCCTTTTTAAACGCCTGGTATTCCAAAAGTTTTTCCACGAGCACGGCCCGCGGGTCGGGGCCTTCTTCTTCCTCGTCCTCCTCCGTGGGCGGAAGGAGCGTTTTTGATTTAATGTAAAGGAGGGTCGCGGCCATCACGAGAAAGTCGCCTGCGATTTCGAGGTTGAGCTCGCGCATCTGATTCAGGTAATCGAGGTATTGCTGGCAGACAAGAGAAATCTGGATATTGTAAATATCCATTTCGTTCTTCTCGATTAAGTCCAGAAGAAGGTCGAGCGGTCCTTCGTAAGCCGGCAGTTTCACCTTCATCGGTTCGGTCATAAGATTCCTACCGCCTTCTTCGCTTCGCGGAGCGTTACCTGGGCCACTTCCCGGGCCCGCTGGGAGCCGCGCTCCAGAATCGTCCAAACTTCGTTTTTCTTACCTTCCCACATTTTTCGCTTCTCGTAGATCGGCCCCAAAAACTCCTTCAAATGCGTTGCCATCTCCTGTTTACAGTCGACACAGCCCCGCAGCGCGTTCCGACATTCGTGCGCGACTGTTTCCACATTCGCGGGGTTGACCCACTGATGATAGGAATAGACCGGACAAACTTCGGGGTGGCCCTTGTCTTCCCGGCGCTTGCGGGCCGGGTCGGTCACCATTTGTCCCACTTTTTTATCGACTATTTCCGGGCTGTCTGAAAGGTCGATCGTGTTGCCGTAGCTTTTTGACATTTTCCGGCCGTCGAGCCCAAGAAGGCGGGGTGACTTCGTCAAAATCGCCTCCGGCTCCGGAAAGATCGGTTTAAACAGATGATTGAACCGGCGCGCGATCTCGCGCGTGAGCTCAAGATGCGCCAGCTGATCTTCCCCCACCGGCACCTTCTCCGCCTTGTAGAGGAGAATGTCGGCCGCTTGCAAGACCGGGTAGCCGAGAAATCCGTGGGTGTAAAGATCCCGCCCTTTGATTTCCCGCAGCTGCTCCTTGTAGGTCGGGTTCCGCTCGAGCCACCCTAAAGGGGTAATCATCCCCAAAAGGAGCGCCATTTCGGCGTGCTCCGGCACTTCGCTTTGGACAAAGATCGTACACTTTTCGGGGTCCAGCCCGCTTGCCAGGTAATCGACCGCCACCTGAAACACGTTCTCCCGAATGGAGACGTGCGACTCGTATTCGGTCGTCAAGGCGTGCCAGTCGGCAATCATAAAGAAAGAGCCTTCGCCGGCCAGCTTCTTGAAATTCTCGACCGCTCCGAGAAGGTTCCCCAAGTGGAGCTTTCCCGTGGGACGGGTCCCGCTGAGTACCCTAGCCATTTTCGGCACCATTGTAGTCGAAAGCCAGAGAGTCTCAAACGAGAAATTAACCACGGGGCTTTCGCCGGGGATCTTCGAGAAGTTGTTGAATTTCATAGGCTTCCGCCCCGAATTCTCGCGCCACGGCGATAAACTCCGCGCACTCCTCGTACCTTTCTTCCCTCAAGGCGTCCTGAAGGTAAAGAAGCGCGGTGAGTTTCACCGGGTGCCTCTTGATCCTCAGAAACCTCGGGGGGTTAAACTGTCCTGTCAGTTGGTTCATGTTCATGGTTCACCTCGTGAGAAATAAAAAAGCCCACGACTGATTTCTCAGCCGTGGGCTTGAGTTGATAACTCCAGATCTACTGCGAACTTACGTTACTTCGGTCCGGCAACCTCCTCCAAACCCACGGCCCGTTCAGCCCGGAAGTGGGCACAATAAAACGGGGCCCACGACTTCGCCACAAGCGACGTCACGGGTTTCACCATAAGCTTGGAAATGTTCTGGAGATTTCCGGTGTTCATAATTGTGGCCTAATTATAGCACAGGCCCCCCCGAAGTCAAACCTCCTCCACCACCGCGGCGAGGCCGTGTTCGACAAGCTCTTGATTGAGATAGCGTTTGCCGACGAAGAGATCGGCCAGGTAGCGGTCGTATTTATCCGATTTGACCGTGCGAATGAGTAAGGACCCCTTTCCCTCCCGGAGCGCCTTTTCCAAATATTCTTTCGCCTCCTGGCCCTCCGCGCTTTCGATTTCCCGGGCGTCAAGGCCTCGGAGCCTCAACGTCTGAATGGTGGTCATCCCGAACCCGAGATCAACGAAAGCCGTAAAGGTGTCGCCATCAAGGACCTCTTTAACGAAGGCAGGGTAAGTATAGAGGTCCGCCTCGGTGGCGGACGTAACTTTTTTCAGTAGGGGCGACGCATGCGTCGCCCCTACAAGAGAGACAATGTCCCCTTCTTTAAATTTGAAGGGCTTTTCGCGGTGAAAGTAAGTGGAGAATCCAAGGTCGATCACTAACTTGCCCTCGTAGGGGCCATGTTCGGCACGGACCACACGGTAGTTCCCACCTCGCCCGGTTGGGCAGAAAGTTTTTCGACGGGTGGCGCCTCGGTCTCGGGCCGGCTGAGTCTTCCGATTTCACGGTGAAGGTCACGCTTACTCCACTTTTCTTTTTCAGCTCTGTCAGCAAGTCTCTCTCTCATTTCAGGTTCATTGACTGCAATAAGTTGCCGGTAATGAGCCCAGCTTAATTTTCGCCCCGGGGCGACAATTGGATAGGTCCTAGCAAATTGCATCATACGGTAAAGCTCAGATTGGCCCATGCCCAAGTCTTTGGCTAGCCTCGCCACAACCTGCTCGGCGTAGCCCGCCCTTTGATGATAGAGCACGTGTTCGTCGATGAGTTTGCCAATCTCCCACGCCTCGCGCACCTTTTCCCGCTCGACTGCCGCTTCAATCCGCTCCCGGCTCTCTGCCATCGTCTCTCGGATTGCGGAAATGAGCTGGTCATAAGTCTCAACCGGCCGTGCCGTTTCTTGGCTTTGGGCTATGAGGGAAGGAAAGGCAACGAGAAGATAAAGAATTGTGAGAAACACGAACTTAGGAAGCTGTTTGATTGCGACCGTCACACCACACTCTGTCCCCTATTTCCTATTTCTATCTGTATAGACTTCTCAATCCATCTTTGAAATGGCTTCCTGGATTAAGGGGAGGATGGTCGCGGCTTCGTCTTTGGTCAAACGGCCAAGTTTGGCAAAACTAAGCTTGCCTTCCTCATTTTTGTTCTCTCTGGAAATTTGAATTTTCTTCGCCCCGTTGTTATAAGAATAAATACTGACCGAAATTTTTCCGAGGTCGTTTTCTACAGATTTGGTGAACAATTGATTATCGAGTTTTGCGTCGTAAGGCATTTAAGACTCCTTTTTTGTTTTATTGGCCCCTCTCATTGGGGCCGTTCACTGTTATTACACCACTTTCACCTTTTTCATGGCAAGCTGAATTTGGTTGTAAAGCATTGAGGTGCCTGGCACCTTACTCTCTCTTTGTAGGTCTAATCCTCCTTGGCATCCAACCTTTATTGGTAAACACAGCAATTCCAAATTCTTCAGCTTGTCCTGGTTGATGATAACGGTTCCAGGACTGAACCCCGCAGTAAGGACATGTAAATTCCATAGTATGCTTTTTTGAGTAACCTAACCAGTGTGGTTCTTCTGTTACACGCTTGCAGACTTCTTGAATATCGCTTCCGGGAAGGATTTCATCAACGGAACACTCATAAAGTGTCGCGCCACACTGTCTGCAAATAATGCAAAGTGGGGCATTACATTGTGGGTTCTTGGAGGGATCGACTATAGTGTATTCTGGTTCAAGGGCTTCAGCTTGACTGACTGTCGTTGCAAGCGATAAAAGACTAAAGAGAACAATCAACCATTTCATTTCTATTCACCTCTCATTCGTTAAGGTCTGTTGAAGACCACGTATTACTTCCCCAATCTCTGTAGAGAGTCGTAGTTCCAGAATCAAGGTTGGTTGAAATGAGGCCTCGATGTACGGGTCTGACATAATGGGCGGTTCCAGTATCAAGATTCGTCAGAATAGTGTTTTGCTGCGCGGGCCTCGCGAAATGAGTGGTTCCCGTGTCGAGGTTCGTGAACGTGGCTTGTCGTCCGAAAGATGAGCTACGGGAACGTCCGAGGTTGATTTGGAGTGGTCTTGTCCTGAAAACTGGGGTGCTTACATAAGTTGGAGACTGAAACTGTTGGGTTTCTGGGATCTGCGCCTGAAGACTAGGGTACTGAAGACTTTGGTACTGTGAAATTAAGGCTTCTCGCCTTCCTTCAGGAAGATCCGTCCTTTGGATATACTCGTAGAAGGAACCCTTGGGCCAATCAGCACAATAGACGTTAAACTTCTGGTTGCGATCTAATCGGACAACGCATTCTGTGGTTTGATAGGCACTACTTTCAGGATAATTCCCCATTCCTATTAAGAGAATTCCAACTGAAATGATTAGCCATCTCATTCATCCTCATTCTCCTTTTAGTTTTGTAGGCCTTCTACGTGTGGACAGCCTATCCACGCGACTGAAAACAAAAAATGACAGCCGCGGCGCGCGGGACTGTCACCTGATTCGCAAGACCTGAATTGATGCCCCTTGAAGCGGCAGTTTCGGTCATTGGCTCCCCTCCGGTTTTGAGGGTTAAAGAAAATTGTCTTCTAACAAAAAGATAGCCTAGGGAGGGGCCTTTTGGAAGCGTTTGCCGAGGCGGGGAAATTCAGGGGCTCGAACCGGTGCCAATTTGTCACCAGTTATCTGAGTTTCGCCACCAACGAATCGAGGGCTTTTAAATAATCAGCAGCTTTGATGATTTCAATCCCCCGAAACTCTTTCAAATTCAGAAGGTCCCTATCTCCGGAGACAAGGGCCGAAGCTTTCCCTGCTACAGCACACTCGAGAAACTTGTTATCTGCAGGATCCTCTTTAATGACTTCGATTTTCTCTTTGGGACGAACTCGCGTGGCGTATTCATGAATTTTCTTGAGCAACCCTTTGCGGACACGATTTCGAATCTTGCCAAATTTATTTAAGGTGGCTTGGTACTCCGCGAGGATCTCTTCACTCACAAGAAGCTCGTAAATCTCCAGAGTCAGGTATTGAAGGATTCGGCTGGGAACGCCGGCAGGGTTAAGCAGACCAGAAATGACGATATTGGTATCGAAAACGACTCTATTTCTTTCCGCGCACCTCTTCAACGGCGTGGGCAATCTCTTCTTCCGTGTAACCTGCTTTTACGAAGTCCTGTTGGGCTTGTGTGAGAAGCTTAAAAAATTCCGGGTCTTTCATGATGATATTCCGAATGAGCCAGGTATCGAGAGCCCTTTTAAGGAAACGGTACTGGCGTTGGCCCACACGGCTTGCCGGAATGGCTCTCCGCTCGACCAATTGATAGACCTTGGTCACGCCTAGCCCAAGATAACCTGCCGCCTCCCGAATATCCATCACTTCACGGCTCATTCTCTATCACCCCCCTCGCACCAAAGGATACCTCAGACAGACATCATATTCAATCATATTCCTACATATTTTTACATTTACTTTCATTCTATTTAATTAGTAGACGTATCATTATACATAAGGCATTGCTGGAAAAAGAGTTATGAACTCTACAGGCTGTGTTAAGTCCGGGTGGCCTTGACCTCGGAACGGGGTACTTCCGACTGAGCAAGGACCGCCTTGTAGAGCGCGTCAAGCTGATTGGCCACCGGCTCGGGCCAAGCACGATTGGGGTTCGCTTTCTTCTTGTTTTGGACGAGGAAAAGCGAATCGGGACGGTTGAGCTCTCTCAAAATATTCGCCAGCTCATAGGAGGCTTCCACGGTCCGGACGTTCGTGCCGTGCGGCTCAAACTGGCTCAGCTGGATTCGATCGAAGGCGTCATTAAACTCGTAGGCGCGCTCCCGAATTTTGTCGTAGGCCGGAGTTCGGAAGACGTCCTGAACCGCCGTGAATCTTTTTCCGTCCCGCGAAACCGTATAACGGACCGCCGTGAGGATCGGGTGGCTTCGAATCGTCGCAACGGCGTACCCCAGAGAACAGGAGACGGCCCACTCCCAGTGTGAACCATTCATATCCCCCTGCACCACGAGCGGCCGAGTGGCCAGGAACCGGTAAAGGTAATTCATCAGTTTCGAATTTCCAATGATCAGAGGGTCGTCCTTCCCCACATATTCTCCTCCCGCGAGCATTCCCAAACGGGTCACGGAGGAAGAAAGAAGGATTCGATCGGCGAACTCCTGGGGTCGCTTGAGGTCCCACCCTTTTTTCTTCTTGGACCAAATATTTCGAACGTTGAAACGGTCGGAATCGGCCAAATAAAGTCGAATCGACTCCTGATCTGCTTTCGCGTCGAGGAAGATTCTCCGTGTCGGAATTTCCTTGAGCTGTTCGGGCGTTGCCGTCTCCGGAGTGACCCCCGGCGGGAACGCCTTGAGGTCCCAAATTTCGAAAACAAATCCGTTCGGAAAGGCGCCGGAACGAAGGGCCGCAAGCACTCCCTCTTGGAAGAGAAGGTTGAAGGCCGGAGGCCCCATCTTGTCGCCTGCGAGGATATCAAAGGTCCGTTCCTTGCGGGGATTAAACGGGTAGCGGGCGGAGCCGATTCCCTGCTGCGTCACGTTGCCGGAAAAAGGCTCTCCCAGTTGCGTTGCGACCCCGGTCTTCTTCCACGCTTCCCAGCGCCCGCGAAGCTGCTTGACGCCCCCTTGTTCAATCTCCGATTGCGGAAGATATTTCTCCAGCAATTCAAAATAGCGCTCCGTGTAGCGGGAGTAGCGTTCGGGATTCGCCTTCGCCTGTTTCGCCTCGGCGCCCTGGTAATCCTGACCGAGTCCATAAGGCTGCTTGGAAAGGACCTGGCCGTAATGATAGGCCCGGGTAAAGGCGATAAAGGAGAGCTGATGACTCGCTTTCCCGTAAATGCTGTTGTCCCCCAACATGATCAAGTGCCCGTCGTCCCCCACCCCGCGATTTTCCCTTTCGCGGACACGGTGGTGATCGGTCAGGCCGAATGTATTCCCGTCGCTCAAGTGAACCTTTTCGCCACCGACTTCAATCCCCTTCTCAATCGCTTCCTGAAGGGTCGCCTTGTAGACTGCAATCATATATTCCGGAACTCGAGTGTGACCGAGGATGCCTCCCATATCGGCCTTGTCGTCCCCCACGACCACCCAACTCTCTTTTTTGATCCGTTCTTCCAGGGGCTCGAGAAAAGGATCGATCTCACTTTCCCGAGGCGCCGTGACGAAAAGGTTTTCCTGGTCGAGACGAAGGGGCTCCACTTTCGCCGTCGCGGCAAAAGGCGCGAGATAAGGCTGTGAATCTCCGTGGCTTGACATCACCCCGGCCATTTCCCGGGCGAGGCGCCGCTGGGGGCCGTAAGAAGCGGGATTCTGGCCGACCAGGT
>Ga0247727_10001476_pt1 | contig 55838 bp, 50 predicted proteins | sample WisWelCaveWW1625_FD_202498 | JGI IMG/M metagenome (GOLD analysis project Ga0247727, IMG submission 202498) | Biofilm microbial communities from Wishing Well Cave, Virginia, United States - WW16-25 | ecosystem: Environmental > Aquatic > Deep subsurface > Groundwater > Cave microbial mat | place... | reverse complement strand
GCAAGCGGCACCGCGCCGCTCGCGAACTCTTGAACTCTCTAACTCCAGTAACCCTACGGGTTACTGGAGTTAGATGAAATACAAAACAAACAACAAAAAAAGTGTCAACTATTTTCAGGACGAGACAGCATTTGCTCTTCGCTCTTTGCTCTTTGCTCCTTGCTCTTTGCTCTTTGCTCCTTGCTCTTTGCTCTTCGCTCCCGCTACTTTGTTCTGGCTTCGCCTTCGTGGACGATTTCCAGCATTTCGATCGCCACATCATTGCCTTTCGCGGTCAAATCCGAGGGATCGTATTTGCTCGGCCAGGCCGCGTCAAATTCCCAACGCGCGGCGGGATTGCCTTCCTCATCTTGCACAATGACGGCGATATTGCGGCGGGCATCTTTCATCTTTCCCTGCTCGACGAGCTTGCGCCAATTGTATAACTCCAACGAATCGGTCGTTCCCCACTTGAGCGTGATATTTCCAAATTTGTTCAAGCCCGGAAGCCTTCGCAGGTGGGGCGCTTCATTGCCCTCGCGATAGTCGACCACGTCATTGTTGGAATCGGGAACGGTGGCCTCGCTGAATCCGGCCTGTACGATGCCATCGATTTCCACCAGAAAGCGAAAATTCCGGAAGGGATCTTTTCTCTGTGCGACTGGCATGGCTTATCACCTCGAGTTAATGATGTTCGAAAAATTCGGTTTACACTTCCGTGATCTCGGCGCCGCTGCGAACTTGCGCGATGCGGAAGATGACGAATTCCGCCGGCTTGACCGGCGCCACGCCGATAATGCAAATCAATCGGCCGTTGTCGATATCGTCCTGCGTCATGGTGGTGCGGTCGACTTTCACGAAGAAAGCTTCTTCCGGGGTCGTGCCCATCAGCGCGCCATCGCGCCAAACGCGGGTGAGAAATTGCGTGATCGTCTGCTTGACGCGATCCCACAGCTTTTCGTTGTTCGGCTCGAAGACGAACGGCTGCGTGCCCTCGTCGATGGATTCTTCCAGGAAAAGGAAGAGGCGGCGAACGTTGATATACTTCCAGAGCGCGTCGCTCGACAGCGTGCGCGCGCCCCACAGGCGAATGCCGCGCCCCGGAAAAGCGCGAATCACATTCACCCCGCGTGGATTCAAAATGTCCTGCTCGCCTTTCGTAATTTGAAATTCGAGATCGGCGGCGCCGCGCACGACTTCGTTGGCCGGCGCTTTGTGGACGCCGCGTTCGGTATCGCTGCGCGCGTAAATTCCCGCCATGTGCCCGCCCGGAGGCGACAGGCGCAACAATCCGGCCTCCCCATCGATGACTTTGATCCAGGGATAGTAAAAAGCCGCGTACTTGGTGTCGTTCGTGCTGCGCGGGTTCAGTGCGGAAACATTCGCCGATCCCTGCGCCGCATCGATAATCGCAAAGCGATCTTTGAGAGTTTCACAGTGCGTGATCAAGGCGCCGACCAGGCCCGTCACGGACTGCGCATCCGGCGCGTAGATGATCGAAAGCTCGTCGATCTCCCCAAAACCGGTCAAACCTTTGCGGTTTCCCGGCGTGTTGGTGTCCGTTCTCTGGTAATCGGAAAGCACCAAAGCACCGGTCCCGTCGCCGCCTCCGGCGAGCACAGTAACCGCGGAGGGAGCATCCGGCGCCGCCCCGGAATCTCCGCTCAGTTTCGAAAGCTTAATTAGATTCGATATGCCATTGACTTTTTTCTCATAATAATCCGGCGAGCTTTCAGTAACGGAAAGATTATCGAAAGTCTCGGTCGCTGCCGGCCGTGGCCGCGTCGCCGTATCGGTATCCGGATCGAAAAGTGTCGCCGGCAAATCTTTCCAATAAAAGACACTCAGCTTAAAACCGCTCAATGAACCGGCGGCAACTTTTACCACAACTCGGGTTCCCCAAGACCCTTCGCCCACGGTCTCCACGGTCAAGGCATTGTTTCCACCTGCCGTCAATTTCAAAGTTGCGGCAGTGGCCGCCGTCTTCACAATCCGTCCAATGTAACAACGTTGGCCGCCATTGTCGAAAAACCCCTGCGCCGCATACGGGAGATATTTGTCCGCACCGAAGTAATTGCCAAAGACGCGTTGATATTCCAGCCAACTCGTCACCAACCGTGGGATCGTCGGGCCGCGCTCGGCCTCGCCGAGGAAGCCGGCCGTGCTCGTAGAAACGCCTTCAATCGGCTTCGCGCCGATTTCAATCTCTTCGACATAAACTCCAGGTGATAAGTATTCTGGCATGATGATGCCTCCTCGATTTTAAAACGTTATGTGTGCCGGCGTGGTCTTGCCCTCTTCCACTCCGGCGGTTATGTCCAAAGTTTTATTGCCCAGGGTGGGGTGTGTTGCACTCAACGTTATGGTTTTGGTGTTGCCATTGCCTTTGACAAAACGCTTGCCGTTTTCTTTGATCACGTCATTTTCTTTCAAGGCGCCGAAAGCCAGAACGAACTCGCCGCGCTCGTCGGTGCGATACGTGAGACCTTTGCCGACAACTTCGACGGTGGCGCCCACGGCCGGGCTGTTGGCGGCGCCACGCGCGAGACCGCGGATCAAAGTCGAAGCCGGCGGGAACGGATAAGAGGGCCGGGGGATGAGCGTCACGCTCAACACCGGGTTTTTCGGCGACGCGACCGGAACGTTGAACGCGCGCTCTTCATCCCGATAATGCCCGGATTCGACGCGCAAGGTGTAACTGCCGTTGGCAAGATTGAGAAAAAGAAAATAGCCGCTGGGATTCAATTTCCCTTCCGGAGAAAGCCCTTTAACGAACACGCGGACACGGCCAATCGGCCGCTCTTTAGTGTAACCATCCACCAATTCAACTGCCAGCGACACCCGCGTAATCAAGGTCGCCTCAAGAACCACTTCCTTGCCGTCGATTTGCGCCACGGTTCGCTCCTTTCACTTGCCAACAATTTGATGGTAGCGATCCTCTTTATGAACCACCCGCTGGGTTCCCAATTCCCGGGTGGAGGGGATGCGCACCGGCGTAACGATATAAGCAATCGAAGGCTTCAATGGCTTGGTGAACGTGCTCCAAAGATGATTGAGCTCCTCCAACGACAAGTAATGCGGCTCAACGCGCAATTCCTCGTTGCCGCTGTCCAACAACATCCCTTTTAGAACCGAGCCACGGAGAGTCGCGTGATCGTAAAACGTCCGCACCACTTTCTCCAGCAGATCGAACTCGCCTTCGCGGTTTTTTGCATAGGGCGTGGCCAGGTAGTGCAGGTCGAGAATTACGGGGGAATGGCCCAGGCGTTCCGGGCCGCGCGCTTCCAAATTGCGGTTTCGCAGGTGAATGTTTTCCATCACCTGATAGAGAAAGAGCGACAGATTGCCTTTGTTTCCAGTGGGCACGGTCATGTCGGCCGGCGACTCGAACAAAACCTCATCCAATACGGCAATGTTTTCTTTGAGCAGGGTTTGCAGCGTCTCCCCCACATTCCTTAAAATAGTGAGATCATCGGCCATAAAATGCGCTTGTCCACAAAACAAATGGATTTACTGGTTCATCGCTTTCGCTGTAACCGGCGCAATATTTTTTCCAGGCTCGCGCGGCCATCCGGCTTCGTTTCACTTGGCGCCCGTTGATAAATATGCCGCCGTTTTTCGAGCACCCCGGCTTTGACGAGAAAAGCGAGAGCTTTTTCCACAAGCTCGCGCTCTTCACCCACCCACCACTTCGCAATGCCCGCCGCGCTATCCTTTGCCGTGGGATGTTCGCGCAGATAGTGCAAAATCGCTATCGCCACCCGGCGCGCGTTGTGATTTTCAATGACGCGTTTCAAGGTTGCAGCATGTTGAAATGACCATGAGTTCAGCCGCGCGTTTCCAAGCACGGCAACAATCAGGCCGGATCACGCAACATATTGTGCATAACTTAACAAATTGATTTCATGAAGCGAGCGGTGAAATCACCCGCGCCTGCAAACAAGCGCGTTGGGGTGACACCCTCCCACGAAAAAACAGTGCCAAGAGTGTGTTGTAAGAATTATAAGAAGTTAATGCAAGTGGGGCAAAAAAGCCTCAGGTGGGGTGCTGACGCCTCAGAGAACAACGGCTCAAAGCAAAGAGAAGGAGGTCAATTGGAACAAGATCAGCGGGGGGAAAATGAAAAAACTACCGGTGGAAGCACCGCGCCTCGAGGCCATGCTTCTTGAGCAGCGCGCGCAGATGTTTGCGGTCGGTGCGGGCCAAACGCGCGGCGGCGCTGATATTGCCTTTGGTGTGGCCTAAAAGATTTTGCAGGTAAGTGTGCTCGAATTGGGCGAGCGCTTCCTGGCGGGCCGCCGAAAAAGGGCGGATCGCTTTTGGCGTGGAATCGAAAACGCCGGAGGCTTCCGGCGCGAGAACGGCAGGCGCTCCGAGCAGCCATTGCTGAACTTTATTTTCAAGCTCACGCACGTTGCCGGGCCATCCGTGATTCATCCAATCGCCCAAAACTTCATCAGGGATTGGCGCCGGTGCCTGTTGATCGTGGGTGTGACGCTGCACAAAAGCGCGCGCCAGCGCCGGAATGTCCGCCCGGCGCTCGCGCAATGGCGGGATGAACAGCGGCACGACGTTCAGGCGATAATACAAATCTTCGCGAAAAATTTTCTTCTCAACGGCTTGGGCGAGATCGACGTTGGTGGCGGCGACGACACGAACGTTTACCGAAACATATTTCGATTGTCCGAGCGGCTTGCACTGCCGCTCTTGCAGAAAGCGCAGAAACTTCGACTGGGCGGAAAGCGGCAAGGCCTCGACTTCGTCCAAAAACAGCGTGCCGCTGTCGGCTTCCAGAATCAGCCCTTTCGATGGCGACCCGGCGTCGGTATAGGCGCCGCGCGCATGTCCGAAAAGCTCGTTTTCGACCAAATGATCCGGCAACGCGCCACAATCCACCGTGATGAACGGCTGGCCGGCGCGTGGGCCAAGATAGTGAACCGCACGAGCGATCAACTCCTTGCCGGTGCCGGTCTCGCCGGTGATGAGCACCGTCGAAGAACAGGCCGCCAGTTGCGGCAAGCGTTGCACGATCTCCCGCATCGGTTTGCTCTTGGCAATGATATGGCTTTGGCGCATTTCCCGGCGCAGTTTCTCCTGCACCGCCGACAAAAGGTCGAACGTGAATATGCGCTGCTGAATCCGCTCGATGATGCCGCGCAGTTGCTCCATATCGGCGGGCCGCGCGATGATTTCGTCGATGCCGAACAGCGCCAACTCTGCAGCCGCGTTCAGATCATCTGCCGGCGCAATCACGACGACGGTGACTTCCGGATAGCGGCGGCCCAAGAGGGTTAAAAAACGCCTGGCAGATTGCACCGCCGCTTCAAGATCGAAGATCAGCAAATCCGGCGGCGCGAAGCCCGCCTGCGCAGACTCCTGTTCAACCTCCGCGAGAGAAAAGATTGCACAATCCGCATTTTCCGGCAGCGTCTTGCCGAGACGATGAGCAAAATTATTGTTGCTCGTAACGATGGCAATCCGGCGCATTCCAAATCTACCCCTTTCTGGAAACCGATAACTGCAAAAGTCCTTTCCTTAAAAAGATAGACACAAATTTGGCCAAAATTTCCCCAATTTTTCGTCGCTTAAAAAATTTTAATGCCTCGTTTTTGTATGGTCGCAGCGAGTTGCAAAAACGCTTGCATCAGCAATGTTCCGGCGAGGACGCCTGCAACTCCGGCCGTTAGAAAGATTGGATACGGATGAAGCGATTGCACCGTGAATTGCAAGATGGCCAAGACCGGATAAAAGCCAAGCAATGGCAGCATTAACCTCCGAAAATTTCGCGGTGAATGCGGCCAATAGCGGCGCCAGCTCAATGCCGCCAGGGCGCCGAGCAACACGGAGCATCCCAACGTGCCAAGCAACGACGCCAGCAAACGCTCTTGGTGCGGAAATTTTTGCAACCACTCGCCTGAACCCGAATCAATTTGCCTGATGCTCCGCAGTTCCTGCCACGAGTATTGCCAACGCAGCCATTGGCGCTGGAAATTTTCCTTTTTCAACGTAAAATCGAACGGCGCCAGGGCGATAAGGATTTGCAAAATCATCGTCGCCATCCCCAGCGCCCACAGCGGGCGCAATCGCGCCATGCGCTTGAGCGCTTCCGACGTGTTTGCAATCAAGCCGGGGTGCGCGATCGCGAGCCGGATGCCAATGAGCGCGCCCCCGAGATTGTTTATCACGTCGTTGACGGAAGTGACGCGGCTGTCCAAAAACAATTGGCCGCATTCAATCGCACCGCTGAACGCAAGCGTCGCCAATAATGACGGCGAGATGCCGAGCGGATCGCGTGAAGAATCGGCTCTTTCGAGGCGGCGGGTTTGGCGCCAACCGTGCAAAAAGAATCCGAACGGCACAAATAACAAAATATTGCCCACTGCATCTCCGAGCGAGAGCCGCCGGCCCTCGCTATTCAAGAATGGCATGCGCTCGGCGTGCTTCCAACGGTGCCTCATGCCGGAGCTGGTCAAATCAGGTTGCAACGGCATGGTGACGCCGTAAACGACGAATAAAGCGTAAAGCCAGAACAAAAACTTGATGCGGGTTGCGGGTTGCCGGTTGCTGGTTGCGAGTTGCGGGTTGTCGATCACTGGTGGCTGGTTGCTCGTTATTAATCGCTTGCTGCCGAAATTTTGAGCTACTTTTTTTTTAAAACCAGAGCAAGTTTGTTTTTTTCCTATTTTACCAACGCGATCTTCTGCATCGCAGTTTGGCGTTGGCCGTTTTGAAAAACGATTTGCATCGAAAAGAAATAAATGCCGCTGGGAAGCGCGGCGCCGCGCTCGTCTTTGCCTTCCCAAATCAGAGCATGCTCGCCGGCCTCTTCCGTTTGTTGCCGCAGTTGGCGCACACGCCGGCCGAGAACGTCGTAAATCGTTGCCGTGACCAAAGCCCGCGCCGGCAGAGAATAACGCAAAGCCGTCGGCGAATTTGAAGCGGTGGCGCGAAACGGGTTGGGGTAATTCGGCCACAGCGTGAAATGCATCATATCGTTTACAGTGCGATGAGAAATGCTCGTGGGCAGCGAGCCGTCGAGAACGGTGTGGCGCGTCAAGACCTCGCCAAATTCATCCACCACTTCCAAACGCACCGAGTCCGCGCCAAACACGTTGATCCGGCCGTACGCATCATTGAAATTGCCGCTTAACAAAGTGGTCTGCCCGCCGCGATTCCAAATTTTCAGGCCGGCGAGTTCCAACACCGCCACAATCATGGAGTTGGTAATATCAAGTCCGCCGGCCATAATTTCCGGCAGGCCGGCGTTGGCGCCGTCATCGATGGCGGCGGTGTGCAAATCACCGCTGAGCATGATGACATTTTTAATTTTATTCGCGCGAAGAAACTCCAGCAACGCTTCCTGGTCTTGCTCAAATCCCACCCATTTGTCGAGCAGTGAAACGGCCACAAACAAGCCGGTCACGTTGCCGAAACCGGGAATGAACACCGAGCTATCTTGCACGGAAAGCGTCAAATCGAGCGCGCGCCGCAGGCCGCGGTTGAAAGGCACCGAAGTAACGATGAACTTCCAATCTGCTTGTGAAGCAGCCAACTCTCGCATCAACCAGCCGCGTTGATTTTCACCGATCAGCGTGGAATCTCCGGCCAAAAGCGAGTGGCGGCGATTGTTGGGAATGAATTCAAATTTGCCGGTGCTCGGATTGCGCCGTAGCGCGTTCATATTCGGGCTGCGTTGCGAGCGCGTGTCGAGCATGAAAAAGTCGGCATTGCCAAAAGTAAATTTGTGCCATATTCCGCCGTTCGCGTTCGCCAACGGATAGCCCGGAAAAAGCTGCTGGTAACCGTTGATACTGTTTAGCCGCGCCAGCGGTGGAATCGGGATCTCTTGCATCTGGGCGATATCAGGCGCCGTGAACGCCGAGGCATCATTGTTGGCATAATCGTGGTCATCGTAAACATAGTCGAGCGGAGCGAGACGCAGCACTTGCTGCAGCGGGTAAGTTGAATCAAATTTGGCCCGATAGCTCGCTTGCACGCGACGCATCTCGACGCTGAAAAAGTTCGTTGGATTTGCGCCGGTGTCTGTGGTGTCAGGATAGCCCCAATCGCCGATTTGCAAAAAGAAGCGCGGCAGGTCGAGCGCCATGACAGTGAAGACTTGTCCGGCATTGGGCACGCCTTGCCACGGCCGATTCTGTTGGCACGAGCCGAAGGTGAAAAGAAACGACGTGCGCGAGCCTTTCCGAGGAAAAGTGCGAAATTGGCGAATTTCACCGGCGGGCGCGCCGTTGATTGTCGCGCGATAATAATACCGCGCCTCGGCCGCGAGGCCACCGGCGCGAATCAGCGCGGTGAAATCATTTACCGCGGCCACGCTCTGTTCGTTGCCGGAAATAACTGTGGCAAAATTATCAGTTGTAGATAATTGAATATTAACGCGCGCGACGGTGTCAACGCGCACGTAAAAACGCGCTGAATCCGAGGTCACGCCGCCGGCAATCGGACCGTGGGTGAGGTTCTGCGCGAAGAGAGATTGAATGAAGAAGAAAGCGGCAAAAAATGCAAGCGGCGCGAGTTGGCCTCGCGCATAATGTTCTGAATGCATAAAATTATTCCTCAAAAAGCTTTCGTTGCAGTTCCCTTTACTGACTCAACAAAGAGGAAACAAGGATGCACTCAGAACAATACAGAATCGCAGCCACAAAATCAAGAGTTTTATTTTGCCAAAACCATCTTTCGCGTGGCGGTGAAATCACCGGCCTGCAATTGATACAGATAAACTCCCGAGGCCAGGCCCGCGGTATCGAATGCGCGCGCATGAAAGCCGGCCGGCAATTCTCCCTCCTCGAGAGTGCGCACGATCTCTCCCCGCAAATCATAAACCACCAGCTTCACTTTCGCGGCTTGCGGCAGCGCAAACTCGATCGTCGTGATCGGATTAAACGGGTTGGGAAAGTTTTGGGCCAAATCATACGATGCCGGCGGCGAGTTTGGCTCACTCGCCACATTCACTTGAGATTGTTTTTGAAAGAGCGCCAGCTCCGCAATCGCCAAATCCGTTGAATCGGAGCGGTTGATCACCTCGTCGTGCCTTTGCCAATAAGCCTCCTCGTTCAATCCCGTCGTTGGCAAGGCGTCCACATCGGCCATGAAGCTAACGCCACGAATCCGCAAAAAGCGTGCTTGGGTGGTTGGCAGTTCGTCGAGCTGGATGCCGTGAACGAACGCCGCGCTTTTATCAATCACGGTTTGCCAATCCTTGCCGTTTTGCGAAGCTTCGATACGGTAGCTAAAGTAGCGCTGCGCATTCCATTCCGGATAGAGCTGCAAATAGTCAAACTGCCGCACGGTCTGGAGATCGAAGACCAAATGGCCGTTTGGTGCGATGGTTGTTGCGCCATCGATTACGGCGCCATCGTCGGTTTCCGATCGTGCCGGCGGCGTGTGGCGACCGTCAAACAAATATTGGCCGTTTTGAGCCAGGTTGGCCTCTGCAATGAGGCTTCGTGACAGATCCAAAGCAAGCGAAGCTTGTGGTGCGATCTCGACGTGGACATTTCTCACTCCCCAATACCACTGCAGCGGCGGATTGCCGGGGCTGTCGAATATCAACACGTTGATGCCGGCATCATTGACCAGAGCATCCGGCAAACGCAGCGTGCGTGGCCTGCTCCAGGTGTTATTGGCCGTCGTTGTTTCGTCAGAAATTTTGGCGCCATTGAGCAAAACGTCCAGCTCATTGACATTGTCGATGTCATAAACTTCGTAGAATAGGTTCAGATCACCGGACCGGCCGCTGAAAAAATAAATCACTTTGTCGGCGTGGGCCTGATCACCACCAGGAATTTTGCCGTAAGCTGCCGTGGATGGCAGTCCGAAAAAGGGGTCGACAGAGACTCGCCGCACGCCCCATATCAAAGATTGCGGCGGGTTTTTGGTGTTGTCGAAGATCAACTCATTTTCACCGTGATCATTAATCAACTCATCGGGCAGCAAAACGCCGATAAGCCCGCTCCACGAATTGTTCGCCGTCAGCGGCACATCAAAAATTTTGACGCCGTTTAGCAGAACATCCACTTCTTGATTCGTATCGATGTCATGAGCCTCGAATGACAAAAACAAGTTGCCGGCTTGGCCTGCAAAGCAATAGGTGACTTTATCAGGATGAGAGCTGTTGCCCTCGTTGATATTGCCATAAGCCTCGGAGGCGGGCAAAGCAATGCCCTGGCAGCCAGTGATGAGGCGATTTACAAAAACCCATTCGGGATCGGCGGCGTCATCCTGCGGCGAGAAACCAAGCTGACCATGCGTTCCCAAGGGGCTGGCATCATGCAAAATTTGACCTTCGCCTTCGTCGCAGCGCCAGTAGCCGATCAGGCCGGTTTCGTTGCCGACGAGACTACGGTGCATATCCGCTTGAATCTCGCCGGCGGTGCGGGCGAGGTTCCACACACGCACTTCGTCGACGATTCCCTCAAAATGGAACTCCGAGCCATCAAATTGCGCACCAATGGCCGAGGTGCGATTGAGAGAATTGATATCATAGAGTGATTCATTGATGCTGCCAACCAACGCGCCGTCGACAAATATTTTCGTAGTACCCTGGGCATGCACCGCCGCCAAATGGTGCCATTGATTGTCATTCAAATTCGCGCCGTAGCCAAAATCATTGCCATTGTTCGTCGAGCCGTCGAAAAAAGGTGTGAAAGTTCCGGCTTCGAAGCGATTGAGAAAGAACGCATAAGCGCCTTCTACCGACAAGGCCTGCATGTGAGTTTGGTCGGAACTGTATTTCACCCACGCTTCCATGGTGATCGCTGACGGTGTGCTGATGAAATTTGGAGGCAAGCCGGCGATGTCGTCGCCGCCGTCGAAGCTGAGAGCGTATTCTGCCAAAACCCATTGGGGATCGGCGGCGTCATCCTGCGGCGAGAAACCAAGCTGACCATGATTTCCCAAGGGGCTGGCATCATGCAAAATTTGCCCCACGCCTTCGTCGCAGCGCCAATAGCCGATCAGGCCGGTTTCGTTGCCGACGAGACTATCGTGCATATCCGCTTGAATCTCGCCGGCGGTGCGGGCGAGGTTCCACACACGCACTTCGTCGACGAGTCCCTCAAAATGGAACTCCGAGCCATCAAATTGCGCGCCAATGGCCGAGGTGCGATTGAGAGAATTGATATCATAGAGTGATTCATTGATACTGCCAACCAGCGCGCCGTCGACAAATATTTTCGTAGTTCCCTGGGCATGCACCGCCGCCAAATGGTGCCATTGATTGTCATTCAAATTCGCGCCGTAGCCAAAATCATTGCCATTGTTAGTCGAGCCGTCGAAAAAAGGTGTGAAAGTTCCGGCTTCGAAGCGATTGAGATAGAACGCATAAACTTCTACCGACAAGACCATCATGAGAGGTTGGTTGGAGCTATATTTCACCCACGCTTCCATGGTGATCGCTGTCGGTGTGCTGATGAAATTTGGAGGCAAGCCGGCGACGTCGTCGACGCCGTCGAAGCTAAGAGCATAATTGTCTTGGCTATATGCTGCAGTCTGAAGAAAAACGACTAGGGCGGAGAAAATGAAGATAGTCATAGTTTTCATAGGAACCTCCATAACTTGGGACTTGAAATATCTCTGGATAAAGGAGCGATCAGAATAAATGTGACGAGGTGCGCTTCCCTTCGCATAGGATTATCTTCCAGAAATACTATAGACCACTGTCATCATATTTGCGGAAATACGATATACTTTTCCCTTGAGGCAAATCTGCACGAGAAAATCATATAGTTCACCTCGCCGGTGAAAATAACGAACTAAACCGCTTCGCATTTTTGTGCATTGTCCAATGCCAGCGCCAATCCGGCCCGCGGTGAGAGGCCAAGCGGAAGGTAACCAAGCTGATGTGCTGCAGCATCACCGTATAACGCTGCAATCAAAGTCGGTTGGTCGATCTTATCAAGATAGGAGGCAAGCACTTCACGCGTGTAAGCAAGATCGTCGGGGTCGAGTGTCGGGGCAATTGAGCCGGCCATGCGCAGCGCCTGGCGCGCCGTCTGCGACATGGCGTAGCTCTCTTGCGCGAGCATTTCGCCCAGCGTGCGCGCGTAGCCATGCCGCTGGATGCTTGCGGCGCGAAAGAGGCACAACCGCACTTCTTCTCGGACCTGTTCCGGCGTGTAGGTTTCGCTCGTCCACAAAATGCCGGCAATCCAGCCCCGCTTGTAATACGCCTTCTGCCGGAAGCGATAATCGAACTCGGTCGTGTAACGATTCGTCCAGCCGCCTCGCAAGTCGTCGCTCACAACCAGGCAAACTTTATACTCGCCCGGTTCCGTCTTCAAGATGGATTGTGCCTCGGCTGTGGCGCGAGCCGCTTCACCATCGGCATCCCACTCCAGCAGCTTATCCAGAAATGGCGGCAAATGATCTTTCCCCATCGGATTCATCGTCACCAGTGGCAGCTTGAGATCGCCCGAGTCCGGGTCGATCATGGTGCGCAGATATTCGCGAAAGCGCTCAAACCCGCGCGGCAATTTGTAGAGGTCCCGTTGCACCTGCAGCAGCGGCACGCATTCAAATTTCATGGCTGTTTTGAATCGTCGTGGTTTTTGGCATTTGCTTTTCAAACTCAGAATAAAATTCTGAAAACTTTAGGTAGAATACTTTATCGGCAGAATGATTTGGAATGATTCTGCCGATAAATTATCCTGTTTTCGGCAAATATTTTTAAACCGTTAATCACCGTTAATGGCCGCTAATTTTTTTCATTCGCGTCAATTCGCGCTCATTCGCGGTTGCCCCTCGTTTGGCTTCGCCCGTCGGGTTGCGGCCTGCGGCCGTAGGCTCGTCCACGTTGTGAGATATTTTTGAAATTAGCTGCTGTCCGCCGCGATAATCCCGCTGCAAAAGCGTCCGAATTTTCTCCGCGCGGCTGCGGCCAATACCGGGGACTTCCATCAAATCGTCCGGCGTCGCGTTGAAAACGGCTTGCAGATTGCCGAATTGTTGCAGCAGCGCTTTCGCCAGATGCGGCCCGATGCCGGGAATGGTTTCGAGAATATAGCGTTGCGTCTTTTGCGGCGACGGCGACCGGCGTTTGGAGTGCAAAGAAAACTCTTGCGCGGTTTCGCGATGCACGAGCTGCGCCATCGCGAACAACGTCTCCACCGTGTCAGCCGCATTGTCCGTGTGAATGATCGGAATGCGATTGAGCAAGGAAACGTAGAGCAGCGCCCCGCGCCATGCACTCGGGTGAATCTCGCGGCTTGGCGAGCCACATTTTTCGAGCAGCAAAATCGGACAGGGAAAACGCATGCGCAACGCGCCGACTTGCGCAAACAGCCGCTTGTCAAAAATGGATTGAATAAAATCCGCCGTGGTTTTGCGCTCGACCGCAATCTTCGGCGTCAGCAGATAATCGCCGACCTCCAAACGCTGCATCCGCACCTCCAAGCCCTTTTCGCTCAACGCGCGAGGAATTCCCGAAGCACGCTCGCGCAGATCAGCGATAATAGTAAGGGGAGCGCTTTGTTGCTCGCTGCTTGTTGTCCCGATAAGTCGGGGTCTTTGCTCCGCTTCGACTGGATGATGGCTACCCATTTTATTTTGCCCGTCTTGTTTTTGCTCTCCCCCAAAATAATAGTTGTAAAATTATTAAGCAAGTGAAATAAAACGTATCGAACCATTCAGGCAAACCCGCCACACTGTGGCGTAAGTTCACATCGATGGCATGGTCAGCGCATTAATCGTATTTGGTGCAATTTCATAAAAATTAAACGCCATTACACCAAGCGCAATTCCCTTTGCCAAATGGCACGTTGATTGAAGCCCATACAAACAAGCCAATTCAAGGCTTGACAAATTAGCAGGTAAGGTTTTTTGAAATTAACCAGGAGGTTTTATGCAGCTTTTTAAAAAGCAAAACTGGCTGGCAGCGGTGATGATGAGCGCGTTGGCGCTCGTGAGCTGTGCCAAAAATCCCACCAGCCCCAATCCACCGGCACAAAACGGTAAGCTCGCCACGATCGCCACGACCAGCAGCGTCGAGGTTTATCGGAGCGTGCAAACCTTTAAGCAACTTGAGCAGGCATTGGACGGTCCCGCCGCGCTCGGCAAAATCAACATTCCGGCAGTCGGCAGCCTACAAAGGAGTGGCGCAACTTTCAAGCAAGCTCTCATCCCCTTTCAACAGGAAGCCCCTGTGCTCGCGCAAAAGGCCGGCCGTCTCCATAAAACTCAAAGCGACACCATTCTCTACGAGAAGCGCTGGATTGATGCGCGCACCGGCATCAATTATCATTTATGGATCAGTTACAACACGACAACCGGCAAAGCCATCGTGTACGCCGTGGCCACCAATCATCCGGGCAGCAGCCCGCTCCACCGTGACTCGACGCGCATCGTGGTCAACGTCAACTTCACGCTCGCCGACACGACGGATGACGTCGTCGAGTTGTTGGAGAATGCGAAAAACTATCGCAGCGGCTATCGTTTGCGCTACGAGGAAGGACGGCTCATTCCGGACAAATATCAGCCCGGCAGCCAACCGGCCGGTGGCGTGATCGAAGCACTCAGCCAATATGCTTCAGGACAGGACACGACCGAAATCCGGCAACGCCTCGAATATCACGAAACGAACGGTGGCTTGGGAAGCTTTTCAAAAATCGTGAGCTTCCGTGACGGCACGCGCCACAGCGAAGATATCACCTTCAGGAGCACGCAGGTGATCTTCAATATCGTCTATCGCGATGGCACGCGCGAGCAAGGGCAATTCACCGCGCCGGATGAGAACCATCTCTCGTTCGAGAAAACCGTCACCTATCCCGCCGGCTCCGATCCGCGCTCGATTTTTGAGAAAGGTGAGTTCTCGCAAAATCTAGCGGATTCTTCCGGCGCAGCGAATTTCACGCGCGAAGAATTTTTCGCCGACGGCACCTCCAAACGGCACGAGGTTAAAATCAAAGCCGCGCGCCAAAACGGTTATGGCCGCCTCGAAGTGACGGAAAGTTACAGCGACGGCACCGGCGGCAGTTGGACGCTGCAAGAGGGACCGATAAAAGCCGACTTGAAAGGCAACTGGATCAATGCGGAGAAGCAATACATTTTGCTCGACGCTGCGTTTTATCGCGACGGCAGCGCCGACGTACATGTCGAAGTGTATGCTTCAAAAGAGGCCTACGACAAAGGCGAGCCACCCATTTTCAAAGCCGATCTGCACTTCCGGCCCGATGGTTCCGGCAGCGGCACGATCACGAGCAAGGAAGGCACGTCGCAATTCTCCTTCAGCGCGAACGGCACGCCGAAGAGTTAACTGAATTTTACCTCTCGCATGGGCCTGCGCAGTAATTGCTGCGCAGGCTTTTTGCTTTGCGAATCATTAAGCCAATTTCTTCATAAAATTCATTTGCACCATTGCAAATTTTTTCTATTTTATAAAAACTCATGCGAGTCTTCAAAAAGAAAAAAATCTTCCATCGGCTCGTCTCTCTACTCATTCTGGTGGTGTCGCCGGTTTGGGCCCAGGAGCAAGCCGGTCAGCTTATCGTCGAGCGCATCGAGATTCGGGGCGCGCGCAAGACCAAGCCGCACGTCATTCACCGCTATCTGAGCTTTCGCGAGGGAGACGTGCTGACGCCCGAGATCATCGAGCGCGATTCGCAGCGCCTGCTCGCCACCAATTTTTTCAAGAGCGTGGATTTCAGCGCCGAGCCTGGCAGCGCCAAGGGCAAGGTCGTCGTCAACATCGAGGTGCAAGAGCGCCGGCTGCCGACGCTCGAGTTCGCCGGCGGGTACAGCGAGATCGACGGCTGGTACGTCTCGCCGATCGGCGTGCGCTACGACAATCTCTTCGGCACCGGCCATTTCCTCGGCTTGCGCGCGATCATCGGCGACCGCGTCGGCGGCTTCAATTTCCGTTTCCGGCAGCCGAACATTTTCAATAGCAACCTGAATTTTCAACTTGATTGGGAGGCGCTCGGCCGCGATTTGATTCATTACTTCAACGAGAGCGAAGCCATCCAAAAAGTAGGAACCGGAAGCTTGCGCTTGGGTTTGAGCGGCTCACGCGGCTGGGGAAAATATCTCTCCGGCGGTTTTCAATTTAGCGCCACCGAGCCGGACAGCTTTGCCAAGTTCACGCAAAACGACAGCACGCTGCGCAGCTTTCCGGCCGCCATCACCGAAAATCTCGGCAAAAAAGAAACCGGCATGTTTTGGCTGCGTTTGCAAGCGGACACGCGCGACGATGCTTTCTTTCCGCGGCGCGGCCTGTGGGGCGCGCTCTCCATCGAAGTCGCCGATCCCAAATTTGGCGGCACCACGCGCTTCACGCGCAAAGTTTTTGACGGCCGCTTTTATCAAAATATCGGAAGCAGCGTGCTGGCGTTGCGTTTGAAAGCTGCCGCGACCACCGAATCCACGCCGTACTACGAGCGCTTTTATCTCGGCGGCGCGTACTCGTTGCGCGGCTTTGCCGACCGCAGTCAGACGCCGGTCGGCTATGGCACGCGGCTCTTTCTCGGCAGCGCGGAATGGCGCGTGCCCATTGCCGGCCGCCATCCACAAAAGCCGAGCTTGGTTGGCGCCGTCTTTTTCGACGCCGGCAGCATCGGCACGCCGCCAACGAAATTTGCCGACGACGAAATTCTCACCACGTTCGGATTCGGCGTTCGAATCAAAGTGCCGGTCATCGGTTGGTTGCGGCTTGATTTTGCCTATCCGGAAAAGCGGCCGGACGATTTCCGATTTCACCTCGGCATCGGACAACCATTTTGAGGGATCATGCGCCGCCTTGGGAAAATAGAAATTCTCTTGCTTTTTTTGCTTGCCGGGGAAACCACGGCGCAGGCGCCGCGTGTGGTTTCCATTGTCGCCAAGCCCGTCGAGCAACACCTCGCGGTTTCCGTGCAACTCGCCGATCTCTTTTCGCCGAAAATCGCCAACACGATTCGCAGCGGCTTGCCGGCGGTGATTCGTTTCGATTTTCGCCTGGTGGAAGAGCCGAATCGCGAGGCGCGGCAGATCACGCGCTCGTTGCGCATTCTTTACGACGTGTGGAGCGAACGCTATCGCATTGCCACAAACGGGCAAGAGCAAATCGCTTCCATTTTTGCGGAGATGGAAAAATTCTGTGCCGGCTTTGAAGCAGGAAAATTTTTGCCGCTCGAACAATTGTCGCCGCAAAAAACGTACAGATTGCGATTGCAGGTGGCGGTGATTCCCATCAGCGCGAAACAAGATCAACAATTGCGGGATTGGCTCGAAGCCTCCGACGCCACCGAAGAGTCCGCGCCGGGGGAAGATCGCGCCACCGGGTTTCGCCTCAATCTCAGCAAATTGGTTTCATTTTTTTGGGGCAAAAAAGACCGGCCTTTCGGCACTTCGGAGTGGGCGGAATCGCCGTCGTTTGGTGTGGCGCGTTAAATCGCCTGATGGTGAACCATCAGGCTAAAATATGTAAGACGGCTAAAGCCGCCTAACGAGCTTCAGGTGGCTTTCAAGTCTGAGCTGTGGGATTCATCCCGCAGCGGATGAAGTTTTATGAAAACCTTGCGTTCAAAATTCATTGCGATTTTTTTGATCGTGACCTTTCTCCCTGCCCTGCCATTGGCTTATCTTGCCAAATTTTTTTTGCAGAAAACCATGAGCTTCGCCTTGCAAAGGCCGATGGCCGAGGGATTGAGCAGCGCGCTCGAGCTGGTCAGCGCGCAAATGAACGCCGAGCTGCAAAAGCTTGCCGCGCGTTTGCAATGGCTTGAAAATATCAATCAAAAATCAGGATTGACAAATTGGGATTGGGGGACGCAAAATCAAATGGAACTTATGAATCCTGCGGATTCCATCGCGTATGCTCTCGTCGACACCGGCGGCGCGATTCTCCGAGCTTGGCCCGCAGCGTTAAAAATTCATTTTGAAAAATCTGTTTTGAAAAATGGCACATTAGCGGATTCTTTGGTAAACGTCGGCACGGACAACGTGGCCGTGCGGCTGGCATCCAGGCTCTCGGAAAAGATGCGGCCAGCCGCCTGGCTGGTTGGCGAGAAAATGATTCCGGCAGAGATGAGCCAACATTTAAAAGCCGTCGTGACGGCGGCGCAAATACGCCAGGTGCTTGACTTAAAGGACCCCGAACTGTGGCTGAGTTTGCTGCTGGCGTTTCTGGCTTTGTATGCGCCCATGTTGGGCATCAGCCTTGCCGCCGGCTGGTATATGGCGCATCGCATCACCGCCCCGCTCAATGAGCTCTCGACCGGTGTTCGGCAATTAGCCGCCGGCAAATGGGAGCACCGTGTGGCGGTTCGCTCGCAGGATGAGATCGGGCAAGTCGGCGCGGCCTTCAATCAAATGATGGAAGACTTGCGGCGGCAACAAGAGCAAGTGATCGCCCTCGAGAAAATGGCGGCGTGGCGGGAAATCGCGCGCGTGCTCGCGCACGAAATCAAAAATCCGCTCACGCCGATGCAATTGATGGTGCGGCAAATTCAGGACGAGTACAAAGGACAAGATGAAAATTATCGGCAAACCCTTGCCGAGGGCTGCCGCATCATCGACGAGGAAATCGAACAACTGCGTCAGCTCGTGCGCGAATTTTCGGCCTTCGCGCGGATGCCGGAGCTGCACCCGGCACTCGGGCAACTCAACGAATTGGCAACGGAAGTGGTGAAACTTTATTCCCAGCGGCCGGTGGAATTGCAGCTCGATCTAGCACTGCCCCAATTCAATTTTGATTGGGAAGCGATGCGCCGCGTCTTGATCAATCTCGTCGAAAATGCCATGCAAGCATCATCGACGGCTAAAGTCACGTTGCGAACTTTTCATTCTCCTAATGAGATTGCTATTGCCGTCGAAGATACCGGCCCCGGCATCGCGCCGGAAAATCTCTCGCGCATTTTCGAGCCATATTTTTCAACCAAAAAATTCGGCATCGGTTTGGGCTTGGCAATTGTGAAGCGAATTATCGAGGAGCATAGTGGCACGATTTCGGTCAGCAGCGAAATCGGTCGGGGAAGTAGTTTCATTTGTAAATTCCCCGCAGCATCGACCACATCAAATTAGAAGCCGAACGGAGATTCTCATGTCATCTGAGCCGATTCAATTATTCAATATTTTGCCCGATCCATTCAATTTGATTGAAATCATCGGTGGAATATTCGCCATCATAGGTGGACTTTACGCCGCTGGCGCTATACTCCTCCCATGGTGGCAAACGTGGCGTGATCGGCGCTCGCTGCGCAAACGTCTGGGCGCGGAATTATACACACCCGAAGACATCATTCGCGCCACCACATACTACATCAGGCCCAAATGTCAAGATATTGATCCGGCCGGCAGCGAAGAATTCCGGCGGGTGTATGCCATGCAGGAAGATTTGTTCGAGGCCGTCGATAAATTTTTGACCTCGCCTTGGGAAAATAAGTATACGATTCTCCTCGCTGATTCCGGCATGGGTAAAACTTCGTTTGTGTTGAATTACTACGCCCATTACTGGCGGCGCCGGCGCAAACGGAAACGCTTTGAGCTTGCCGTGGTTCCCTTGAGCATTCCCAATGCGGATGATCACATCAAAAAAAATTCCAATCCTAAAGACACGGTTTTGCTGCTTGATGCGTTTGATGAAGATACGCGTGCCATCAAAAATCATCGCGGGCGCAGGCGATGGCACAGAAAATTCGAGACCTCGTCGCCCGGCCGATGCTCCTGGCACACATCCCGGTGTTGGTGCAATCGGACAAAAGCGTTCAATATGCTTTTCAATTGTATGAGGAGATGGTGGAGGCCTGGTTGGAGCGCGAACGACCCTTTGTGAAGGACGAGGAAGCGTTGCGTCTCTTTTCCGAGCGTCTGGCCGTGGATCTCTACATTCACCGCCAACGTCGCAACGCCGAACGTATTCCTCGATCCGAGCTTGCCGTTTTGGCTAAAGAGTGGAACATTTCTCTTGATGAATGGCAACTCAGCAGCCGCTCACTATTGAATCGCGACGCCATGGGCAATTACAAGTTCGCCCATAGCTCGATCATGGAGTATCTCTTTGTCAAAAGATTTACTGATGGAGATGAAGCCTGCCGTGGATTGGAATGGACGGACACAATGAAGACTTTCCTTTTGGAAATGATTCAGCACCGCATTGCGACAAAAAAATCCATACCCTTTGATATCAGCGCAGCAGATCTGAGCGGCTATAGGCTGTTGCTCCGCGCAACTCCTTCCCAAAACTTCAAGGATGAAGAAGTAATTGCTATGTTAAAAAAGCGCGGCTACTTTGATAAGTCTTGGCATACGGAAGGAAAAGGAATGGTTCATTTGTATCAGTTGCAAGAGGGGGACGGCGCCAAGCTGGTTGTCGATTACGCCGCAGATTTAATCTGGCAACAAGGCGGCTCTCAAAACGTGATGACCTATAGAGATGCCGAAGCCCATGTCCGGCAACTTAATGCCGAAAAATACGGCGGCTATGATGACTGGCGCTTGCCGACACTGGAAGAAGCGATGTCGTTGATGGAATCTGAAAAGAAAAACGGCGACTTGTTCATTGCTCCGGTGTTCGGCCAAACGCAGAAATGGATTTGGACGGCTGATAAAAAAAGCGCTGCTCTGGCGTGGGTTGTAATTTACTACTACGGTATGTGTGGCGACGTTCTTGCCGAAACCGACTTGTTTTACGTTCGTGCTGTTCGCCGGGAACAACCTGTGCTGTAAGTCCGACGGTTTATCATCAGGATTTGGGTGGAGACGGAAGGACATGATTATCCTCTGTCGGACGATAAATGCCATGAATGAATGGGTGGATACGAGGAAAGCTCTGGCGAGAATTTTCTTTTCCAAGTCATTTTTTCTTAGTATATTTGAAACAAAAAGGCAATCTGAACCGAACCATCGTGGGATTGAAACACCGAATTTAACAAGGTTGTGACAACCTTGTGAGCTGTTTGAATCGAGCCATCGTGGGATTGAAACACAGTACCTCTGAAATTTTGAATACCGAAAATCTTTACAAACAGAGCAAGTTTTTGGCTCACAGAAATAGAATTTTCACAGAGTAGAATCTCGAAATTTTTTCTGTGAGAGTTCCAATTCTGTGAACGAAATTTGCTCGTCGGTTTGAGGCAAAACTTAGCTGGATAGTTACAACAAAAGATCGACAAAGGCGTTGGGTTTTTAACTTTATTTGATTATTATCCACAGGAAAAATATGAGCAATATAACACAAACTGACACGCCGCGAATTTTTATCAGCCACGCTTGGGAAGACAAAGCGCTGGCACGGCGATTGGAAACCGAACTCCAAGCTGCCGGTGCGGAGGTGTGGGTTGACCATACTCGCATACGCGGCGGCGATAATCTGCCCAGGCGGCTTAGCGATGCTCTGGAATGGTGCAATACTTTATTGCTTATCTGGTCTGAAGCGGCTCGCCATTCACATTGGGTCGAACTCGAATGGACGAACGCAGTCGCTTTCAACAAAAGGGTCATTCCCTGCCGATTGAGCACAACTCAGCTACCTCCTATATTATCCCACTTGGCTTATGTAGATTTTCATAATATGATCAGGGGATTGCGCAGTTATTACGAGGCTTGAACCTAACCCGGCGATCAATGGCGCCAGCGGCAACCGAACCTGTAGAATAAGTAGCCCGTGTTTCACATCGTCCGGTTGATCGAGGCCAGACTCTAGTAAAACTTAAACCGCCGAAGACCTTGCCCCCTGTTTTGCTTTCACTCGCTGTGGTGGAACAACCTTTCGTTAACATGATTGCAGAACTTTGCAGTTGAAGAATCTCCCATGCCAAAACCTAAAATCTTGATCGTTGATGACGAGCGCAACATCCGGCGCTCGATCGAAATGATTTTGAAAGGCGAAGGCTACGAGGTAACTGAAGCCGCCGCCGCCAGTGAAGCCGCAGCCAAACTATCCGAGCAAAGCTTCGATTTGATGCTGCTGGATATCGTCATGCCGGGCGAGATGGACGGCTTGCAATTTCTCCAAAGCTTAAAAGGAGTGCCGAATCGCCCGGTTGCCGTCATCGTCTCCGGACAGGCGACGGTGCAAAACGCCGTGGCGGCGACACGCGAAGGGGCGTATGATTTTATCGAAAAGCCCATTTCCAAAGACAAGCTGCTGCTCACAGTCAAAAATGCGTTGGCGCAACGCCGGCTCGCGGAAGAGAATGCGCGCTTGCGCCGCGAAGTCGGCGGCCAGTTTGCCATGATCGGCAACAGTGAGGCATTACAGAAAGTCCGCGAGCAAATTTCCCGCGTCGCGCCAACGCACACGCGCGTGCTCATTCTGGGCGAGAGCGGCACCGGCAAAGAGCTGGTCGCCCGCGCCATTCACGACGCCAGTGACCGCTCGCGCCAGGCGTTCATCAAAGTGAACTGCGCCGCGATTCCGGAAGATTTGATCGAGAGTGAGCTGTTCGGACATGAGAAGGGCGCGTTCACCGGCGCGAGTACCACGCGCGACGGCAAATTTCTGCAGGCCGATGGCGGCACGCTCTTTCTCGACGAGATCGGCGACATGAGCCTGCGCGTGCAAGCCAAAGTTTTGCGCGTTCTGCAAGAAGGCGAGTTCGAACGCGTCGGCGGCAGCCAAACCTTGCGCGTCGATGTGCGCGTCATTGCCGCCACCAACAAAAATCTCGAAGAAGAAGTTCGTCGCGGCCGCTTTCGCGAGGATTTGTGGTTTCGCCTGAACGTGGTGCCGATTTTTATGCCGCCGCTGCGCCAACGCAAAGATGACATCCCCGCACTCGTGCAGCATTTTATCGAGCTTTACTGCCGCGAAAACGGCTTTCGGCTGAAACAGATGGCGCCGGAAGCGATGGCGCGATTGCAAAACCACGACTGGCCGGGCAATATTCGCGAGCTGCGCAACGCCATCGAGCGGCTGGTGATCATGACGCCGGCGGACGTTATCACCGCCGCTGATTTATCGCTCTCGTTGCAAACGCCGCAGCCCATGCTCAAACGCACGTTCCAAGCCGGACAAACCCTGCGCGAAGTGCGCGATCAAGTCGAGCGCGATTACATTCTTGCTTGTCTCGAAGCCACCGGCGGCAACATCACACAGGCGGCGCAGATTCTCGGCATCGAGCGCAGCAATTTGCACAAAAAGATGCGGGCGCTGGGGGTGAAATACGAGGACACAAGTTCGTGATCATCTTGTCCTTGCGTAAAACGTAAAAACGTGAAACGTAAAATACGTCCTTTCCGTTTTACGAATTGCGTCCTAATATCCAAACAGCGCTGCAAACAGCGTAACCGGCGTATCAAACTTCAGGTAAAATCTGCCGGAATCGGTCAGGCCTTTTTCTTTCGCACTCCAGAGATTGTGCCCGTAGCCGAACGTCAGCGGAATAGGCATATCGAAAATGGTCGTGAACAAAAAACTAAATTCCACGCCGGCATTTAGCTTGGCATCATCTAAAAAATTTCCCGCCTTGATCACTTCCGTGTCACTATTCCAGACGTCCCCGGCTTCCAAAAACGCACCGCCGGCCAGAGAGCCTGCATAGATAAATCGAGGCGCAATACCTCGCAAGATAATTATGGCAAGATGATTTAAAAGCTTTTTAATTATTTTGCCATAATCATCTTGCAAAAATGTTTTTACGAACCTTTGCGTCTCGGCATCTTTGCGTGCGCTTTTCTTTTTTGATTTTGCCGTTTCAAAAAAGTTAGCAGCATTGAGCAAGATGCTTGCGCTACCACTCCCTGCGGATTCGGATAGCCCGCTTCATTTTGACCGACGTTGTTCTGCCGACGCGAAACGGTGTCGATATTCGTTTGCGCTGTGTTTCCAAACCTGATGATGTCAAATTTCATGGCGCAAAATGATACTGCTCGTCCTGCTCACTCTGGCCACGCTAAACCCGCCTGCCCTCCTCCTCGCCCAAAACCGGCCGGTCAAATTTGAGCGCCTCGGGCTGGAGTAGGGGCTCTCGCAAAGCTCGGTGTATTGCATTCTGCAAGACCATCAGGGTTTCATGTGATTCGTGAGCTGAATAAATGATTGACAAAAGTTGATTGTTACCAAAAAATTTAGTATCTTTCTCCTGCCCAGCACAAAAAACAACCATAAACGAGTTGTCATAAGGAGTTGCAGCCATGCAAGCTTATGAAGTTAACCTTCAAACCTCCGAAAAAGGCGAATTGATGATTCCGCGGGATATTCAACAAATCCTTAAAGAACGGCGAAACACACGCGTTATCTTGCTCCTCGAGATGAGCCGTCGCAAGCTCAAGGAACCTTCTTTGGAAACTTTGTCGGGCATGAGCATCGGCGAATTGAAGACGTTGGCTGATGCCATTTTGGCGCCAGGCCGGCAGCGGCGTTTAAGCTCGCTCTTGCGCAAAAACAAAACGACGGCGTTGCGCAAAAAGGAGAGCAAAGAATTGGATGAGCTTTTGGAGGAAAGTGACCGCATTGCCCTGCTTAAAGCCAAAGCCCAATACACGCTGCTCCAATCCAATTTTGGGTTTGACACCAACAGGTCGAGCCACAACAGAAGCCCTAAAGATTAATCGGTCGCAGATGCTTGAACTTCGAAGGTATTGGTTAGCTAACGGCAATCATCCTCGAAATGGAGAGGAAGAATAAAATCCTGCCATTTTCAGCTCAAACACTTTTTCTTCGTCACAATCATTGATAACGAATGTGCTGCTAACTCGTTTCTTCGCGACGCGGAGGGAAATCACCCATGAAATCCATTCTTATAGCTTTCCGGCAATGGCCAAATTCATGGCGCAAAATGCTACTGCTCGGCCTGCTCACTCTGGCCATGCTAAACCCGCCGGCATTTCTCCTTGCCCAAAACCGGCCGGTCAAATTTGAGCGCCTCGGAATGGAGCAGGGACTCTTGCAAAGCACGGTGTACTTCATCCTGCAAGAGCACCGGCCTTGACTTTTATCATAAAAATGCTTAATATTTCCAATGACGAGCATCGACAATATTCATGATAATTTCTTCAGAAGAGTTTTCTCGGAAACTGCCAATGCTGAAACTTTTCTGCAAGCGAAACTGCCGAACGAGTTGTATCAGCAGCTCGATCTTACAGAGTTGGCGCTTGATCCGACTTCGTATATTTCCGAAGCGTACAAAGAATCTTTGTCCGACATCGTGGTTAAATGTCGCACCAAAGCTGACGATACACCGGTTGACATTTACATTCTCTTCGAGCACAAATCGTATCAGGATAAGAAGGTTTTGAGGCAGCTCTTGCGGTACATGCATCTGATGTGGGAAAAAGACGGCGACGAGAAGAAGCCGTTGCGCGTGATTATTCCGTTGGTGTTTTATCACGGCAAGGACCCTTGGCAGATTCCCACGCAGTTTGCCCAACAGTTTCCTGTTGCAGAGGTGTTCAAACGGTTTTTGCTCAATTTTGAATATGTTCTTTTCGATACCAATCAGTGGGATTGGGAGGCCGAAAGCAGCCTGCCGCTAAAACAAAATATCTTTCTGCTTTCGGCCATGTTGTTGATGAAAGCGGCGTTTCAGCAGAATATCGAGATTATCCGGCAAGTCTTTCGTTTGTGGAGTCAAATGGGTTTTGTGCAGGAACAAGAACGAATCAACTTTTTGATGATTTATATCGCGGAGACTCAAGATATCCCCGCGCCAGAATTGGCCAAAATGTTGGAAGAAAGCAAAATAAATGGAGATGAAGCTATGCCTACTTTAGCGCAAAGATTGAGAGAAGAAGGTAAAGAGCAGGGAATGCGGCTGGGTAATCAGCGCATGCTCCTGAAACAGATAGCGGCGCGTTTCGGCGTGGTTCCGGAAGACATTCGGCAAAAAATTCAGGAGATCGACAATGACGATGATTTGGATCAAATCGCGATAGCGCTGTTTAAAATTCAAAGCGTTGACGAGCTGAAAAAGCTGATTCACTAATCGGCGTCTTCGAGAATTCGTGTGACCGGCTTCGCCCGTCGAGCCATTGTGCTCGGTGGGCGGAGCCGGCCAATAGGGTGTATTTTTAACGCGCATCCTGGCGCGTGTTCAAAACCAACCTCGGGCCGGCTTTGACGCATTTGTATTTTTCCCCCATATCTGTACGGCTACCAGTCTTTTGCAAAAAATGACAAGTTTCGGAGGTGAGAGCCATGCTTGGGAATAACACCGACGCTATCCGATTTATTTTTTATCGTCGCGGCGTGAATCGGCGCTGTGGTACATTTTGGCGTGTGATTCTACTGTTCTGCCTGCTCGCTTTGGCCACACTAAACCCGCCGGCCTTTCTCCTCGCCCAAAACCGGCCGGTCAAATTTGAGCGCCTCTCGCGGGAGCAGGGGCTCTCGCAAAGTAGTGTACGGTGCATCATGCAAGACCGGCAAGGATTTATGTGGTTTGGCACGGAGGATGGGCTGAATAAATATGACGGCTACAATTTTACCGTTTATAAACATGACGCACTGGATTCAACCTCATTATCAGATAATTTGGTCACGTCAATCTATGAAGATTCCGCTTCACGGAATACACTCTGGATTGGAACAATGGGCGGCGGCCTCAATAAATTTGATCGCGAGAAAGAGCAATTTACCCACTATGTCAACGACCCGAAGAATCCCCACAGTCCAAGTAACCACAGTATCCGGTCAATTTATGAAGACCGCGCCGGTACGCTCTGGATTGGAACCGAAGGCGGCGGCCTCAATAAATTTGATCGCGGGAAAGAGCAATTTATCCGCTGCTATGTCAACGACCCGAAGAATCCTCACAGTCTAAGCAACAACATAATTTGGTCAATTTATGAGGATCGCGCCGGTACGCTCTGGATTGGAACGGAGGGCGGCCTCAATAAATTTGATCGCGAGAAAGAGCAATTTACCCATTATGTCAATGACCCGAACAATCCCTACAGCCTAAGCAACAACATCATCGCGTCAATCTATGAAGATTCCGCTTCACGGAACACACTCTGGATTGGAACGCGCAACGGACTCAATCGATTTGATCGCGAGAGAGCGCAGTTTACTCGCTTTGTCAACGACCCGAAGAATCCCCTCAGTCTAGGTGAGAACGATATCGGGCCAATTTATGAAGACCAGGCCGGCACGCTTTGGATTGGAACATGGGGCGGCGGCCTCAATAAACTTGATCGAGAAAAAGAGCAATTTATCCGCTTTGTCAACGACCCGAACAATCCCCACAGTCTCAGCGATAATTTTGTTTTCTCACTCTATATAGACTACTCCGGCATACTCTGGATTGGAACTTGGCAGGGTGGCCTCAATAAATTTGATCACAAAAAAGAGCAATTTACCCACTATGTCAACGATCCGAAGAATCCCCACAGTCTAAGTTACAACAGCATCGCGTCAATTTATGAAGACCGCGCCGGCACGTTTTGGATTGGAACATGGGGTGGCGGCCTCAATAAATTTGATCGCGAAAAAGAGCAATTTACCCATTTTGTCAACGACCCGAACAATCCCCACAGTCTCAGCAATAATATTATCTTCTCAATTCTTGAAGATTCTCTTGCTACGGCGGGACGGAACACGCTTTGGATTGGAACATTGGGCGGTGGTCTCAATAAACTTGTCCTGAACCCCGCTGCTGGCGGAGGCGAAGGATCAGATCGAGAAAAAGCGCAATTTACCCACTATCTCAATGACCCGAAGAATCCTCATAGTCTAAGTAACAACAGTATTTGGTCAATTTATGCAGACCACTCCGGCACGCTCTGGATTGGAACGAGCGGCGGTGGCCTTAATAAATTTGATCGCGAAAAAGAGCAATTTACCCACTATATCAATGACCCGAACAATCCCTATAGCCTCAGCGACAATGCTGTCATGTCAATCTATGAAGATAACGCTGGCACTCTCTGGATTGGAACGGGTGGTGGCGGTCTCAATAAATTTGATCACGAAAAAGAGCAATTTATCCACTATGTCAACGACCCGAAGAATCCCCACAGTCTCAGTAACAATATCATCCCGTCAATTTATGAAGACCATGCTGGTACGCTCTGGATTGCAACGCTTGGTGGCCTCAATAAATTTGATCACGAAAGCGGACGATTTACACGTTATACAGAGAAAGACGGTCTTCCCAATAATGGGGTTATTGGAATATTGGAAGATAACAACGGCCATTTATGGTTGAGCACGAATAAAGGAATATCCTGCTTTGATCCGCCCCGTCTTGCAGGAAAAACTTTTCGCAACTATGACGTCGGCGATGGTTTGCAAAGCAATGAGTTTAACGCGTGGGCCTACCATAAAAGCAAAAGCGGCGAAATGTTTTTCGGCGGCATCAACGGCTTTAATGTGTTTCATCCGGACAGCATTAAAGACAATCCCTACCTCCCGCCGGTGGTGATTACCGCCTTCAAACGCTATAACACCGACGAGACCGCAGAACTTGCGATTGAAGAAAAAGGGATTTCCGTCAAGCCCGCCATCAAGCTGACGTATAAAGACAATTTCCTCTTGTTTGAGTTTGCCGCGCTGAGTTTTCGCCGCCCCGAAAAAAATCAATACGCTTATAAATTAGAAGGCTACAGCGACAAGTGGATTCATCTTGGCACCAAGCGTGATGTTACTTTCACCAATCTCGACCCTGGCGAATACACCTTGCGCGTGAAAGGCTCCAACAACGATGGCGTTTGGAACGAAGAAGGTACGTCGATCAAAATCACCATCACCCCGCCGTGGTGGAAAACCTGGTGGGCTTATATGCTTTATGGGCTGATGTTCGCCGGCGCGGTGTTCGGCTACATTCGCTACAAAACGCAGGCACAGGCGAAAGAGCTGGCGCGCGAACGCAAGGTCAACGAACGGCTACGGCAAGTGGACAAACTCAAAGATGATTTTTTGGCCAACACCTCCCATGAGCTGCGCACGCCATTGCACGGCATCATCGGCTTGGCAGAATCTTCGGTCGCTGATGCAAGCGTCAAGCTTCCCGAAAGAATGCGGCTTAATTTGGGCATGATCATCGCCAGCGGCAAGCGCCTCGCCAGTTTGGTCAACGATATTCTCGATTTCTCCAAGCTCAAAACCCACCATCTCGACATCCAAAAGAAACCCCTCGACATGCGCGTGCTGGTGGATTTGGTTTTAAAATTCAGCGAGCCGCTGTTGGCCGGTAAAAATCTCATTTTCAAAAATGAGATACCGCCGGACCTGCCGCCGGTCGAAGGCGACGAGAACCGCTTGCAGCAGATTCTGCATAATCTCGTGGGCAATGCCATCAAGTTTACCGAATCAGGAGAAGTGCGGATTTCGGCGGCGCAAAGAAATGGCATGGTGGAAATTTCGGTGGCGGATACCGGCATCGGCATTTCCAAAGACAAGCAGCAGGATATTTTCAAATCGTTCGAGCAGGTCGATGCCTCGATTTCACGCGAATATGGCGGCACCGGCTTGGGGCTGGCGATCACTAAAAGCTTAGTGGAATTGCACGGCGGGAAAATTTGGGTGGAGTCCGAAGCGGCACAAGGTGCTGTCTTCACTTTCACATTGCCGGTTTAAATAAGGAAAACCCGAAGCGCAGGTCAAAACCATTGATCTTGCGAGAGTCCGAGATGTAGGGCGAAGGGCGTGGGGCGAAGGGCGCGAAGTGACAAGCTCAGATTCCCACGACCAGCGCCCTTCTCCCTTCCCCCTTCTCCCTTCGGCTCAAAATGGCGCATTTCACATTCTCATCGTCGATGACGAACCGGTCAATCAACAAGTGCTGGCGAACCATCTCACCCTCGGCAAATATCGCTTCAGCCAGGCCTACAACGGCGAAGAAGCTTTGCGAGCGATGGATAAAACTAAATTCGATCTCATCTTGCTCGATGTGATGATGCCTAAAATGTCCGGCTACGAAGTGTGCCAACGTTTGCGCCAAAAATATCTGCCGGCGGAATTGCCGGTGATCATGGTCACCGCCAAAGATCAAGTGCAGGATTTGATTGAAGGTCTAAGCTCCGGTGCGAACGACTATTTGGCCAAACCATTTTCCAAAGACGAGCTATTGGCGCGCATCAAAACGCATTTGAACCTGCTGAAAATCAACACCGCCTTTGGCCGCTTCGTGCCGCGCGAGTTTCTGCGCTATCTCGAAAAGGAAAGCGCGGTCGATGTGAAACTCGGCGATCACACCCAAATGGAAGTGACGATTTTCGTTTCCGATATTCGCGGCTTCACCACGATTTCCGAGAAAATGACGCCGGCGGAAAATTTTGCGTTTATCAACGAATACTTCAGCATTGCCAGCCCAACGGTGCGCGAGTATCACGGTTTCGTCGACCGCTATACCGGCGACGCGATCATGGCGCTATTTCCAAGAAGCGCCGAAGATGCGGTGAACAATTCGATTGCGACGCTGAGATTGCTCGCAACACATAATGAAGGGCGAAGGGTGAAGGGCGAAACGGCGATTCAGATCGGGGTTGGTTTGCATACCGGATCGTTGATGCTCGGGATTGTCGGCGAGCAGGAGCGCATGCAGGGCGATATTTTTTCAGACGCCGTCAACCTGACGAATCGCATCGAAGGCTTGTGCAAGTTTTACGGCGCCTCCATCGTGGTGAGTGAAATAACTCTGAACAAGCTGGCGAATCGCGGCGACTATCACACGCGCTTTCTCGGCAAGGTGCAAGTGAAGGGCAAGGACGTGCCGATCTCGCTCTTTGAAGTTTACAACGGCGATGCGGAGGCGATCATTGAATTGAAGCTGAAAACCAAAGCGGATTTTGAGGAGGGCTTGCATTACTATTTTGCGAAAGATTTTGCCGAGGCGTCGGTTTGCTTTAAGAATGTTCTCAAAGCCAATGCCGAAGATAAAACCGCACGGCTCTACCTCACGCGTTCGGCACAATTCATGGTGCAGGGCGTGCCGGAGGAATGGGAGGGGGTTGAAGTTGTGGAGAGCAAGTGAAAATAACGCGGAATATGTTATTGCAAAGCAAAAATGGTCTTCACAGCATTTTGGCTGAGTTGTAAATTTTCAACCACTTTCATTTTGTCGATAATTGCTTTTGCCTCGGTTTGCGACACAATCTGGCGTGTCCACAATAAACGCAAAACCAAAGGCCAATGGCTTGCAAGATAGGCTCAAGATGGGTTTGTCCATGAGCCAATCCTGTTTCGAGTTCTTTTTCGATAGCGTCCATTTCGGCTGCGGTAAAGTCGGTCTCCACCATAATCGGAATATGGCGCTTTTTGAGCATGTCAATCATTTCCCAACGCGTTACGTTCGCCAGTTCTGCTGCCCGTCCCAAACTGCACTTATCCGCCAGATAAAGGGCAATAGCTTCTTGCATATTCATGTTGGGCTCAGGTTGACTAAAGTCATTACGGGCGTAACCGAACCCGCGTGAAGAATTGCAACACGCGTTCTGCTGATTTCGACGAATTCGGCAACAAACTCAACCGCACAAAAGACACGCCTCTATTTCATCTCCGCCTGCTGAAACACCGCCTTCCCTCCCACCATCGTCATCAGCACCTTCGTCCGAAACAACTCGTTTTCCGGCGCCGTCATAAGGTCGCGATCCAGCACGACGAGATCGGCGAGCTTGCCCGTTGTGAGCGAGCCTTTTAAATCTTCTTCAAACGCGGCCATCGCGCCCCAAATCGTCAGCGACTTCAGCGCTTCTTCGCGGGTCATGGCTAATTCCGGATGCCAGCCTTCGGCGGAAAATCCGGTGGTATCGCGGCGCGCGACGGAGGCGTAAAATTCGATCAGCGGATTGCCTTCTTCCACCGGCGCATCCGAGCCGCCGGCAATGTAATTGCCTTGATCGATAAACGTGCGCCAGGCATACGCGCCGGCGAGACGATCCAAACCCAACCGGCGAACGGCGAAGTGCAAATCGCCGATGGCATGGCTCGCTTCCATCGACGGAATCACGCCGAGCGTTTTGAAACGGGGAATGTCGGCGGGATCGACGATTTGCGCATGCTCGATGCGAAAACGCGGCGCGGCAATCTTGCGCTGCGCTGCCGGCACTTCGCTGCAGGCGCGTTCGTAGAGATCGATCACTTTGCGATTGGCGGCGTCGCCGATGGCATGAATTGCCACTTGCAAGCCTTTCTCGGTCGCCGCCTTGATGGTGGGATAAACCTGGCCATCCTGCCAGAGAAACAAGCCGCGCGTGTTTTCATCCGAATAATTTTCCAGCAACGCCGCGCCGCGCGAGCCGAGCGCGCCGTCGATGGAAATTTTGATGCCGCGAATGGTGAGATGTTTGTCATACAAGCCGATCTGCGCGCCGCTCTGCAACAGCGTGTCCACATCCGCGCCGGGGCCGCGCACAAATTCATAAATGCGCACTTGCATTTTGCCCTCGCCATAGAGACGCTTCCAAAGATTCACGGTTTCCCAACTGCTGCCGGCGTCGTGGATGGTGGTCAAGCCATAAGCGAGCGCCACTTCATTCGCTTTCAGCGCGAACTTCTCTTGCATCTCCGGCGCGCTGGATGGAATATGTTTGGTGACCAAGCCCATCGCCTTGTCCACCAGCAAGCCGTTCGGCTGGCCTTGCGCATCTTTCAAAATTTCACCGCCGGGTGGATTCGGCGTGCTCGCAGTGATGCCGGCCATTTCCAGCGCCCTGGAGTTGACCACGGCCATGTGCCCGTCAGCGCGGTTAAGATAAACCGGCAGATTCGGCACCACTCGATCCAACTCCGCACGAGTCGGGAACTGTTTCACCGGCCAGTCTTCTTCCATCCAGCCGCGCCCGCGAATCCATTCTCCCGCCGGCACGTTCGCCGCCCAATTTTTGAGCCGGGCAAGAAATTCGTCGAGCGAGGTGCAGCCGTCGAGATTCAAATTATAAGCGCGCTGCCCGACGCCTTGAAAATGATAGTGGCTGTCGATAAATCCCGGCACGACGGTTTTGCCGCCGAGATCGATCACTTCTGTGCCGTCACCGATCCAGGTTTTGGCCGCGTCGTTTGTGCCGACGAAAGCGATGCGATCACCGGCGATGGCGAGCGCTTGCGCCGACGGATTCTTTTCATCAACCGTGTAAATCACGCCGTTGGTCAACACCACCTCGGCGGCTTGTTTCTTGCTTTGGCAACCGGCATAGCTCATAATCAGCGCCATAGAAATAATCGTGGTTGAAGTTTTCATTTTTCTCGCTCCTCCTCAAAAAATAACATCAACTACAATTGGTTACCAGCGAAACATACGAAAAATTATCAGAATGGATTTAGTCTGCTGAGAGAAAAATTTGTGCTTTTACAGCAAAAAGCTTCAACCGCCAATCAACGCGAATGAAACTGAATATCGCACTGATTGCTGCGCCCGAGCGTGAACTTGCGCTCAAAACGCTCCGCGCTGCAACGCGCTTCGCCTTTTTCGATGCGCACGCGCATGGGCAGCGCCGCACTGAGAATGGTTCGATTGGCGTCGTTCAGGCTCATCAAAATAAGGATGAACTATTATGCCGCTTGCATTTTGACATTTGAGTAGCTATGGCTCCTTTTCCGATTGTCCTTACTGGTGCTAACCAACCATTCTTGTATTTCATCGCCTGTCAAGATCACAGGTTCGCCTTTTTCGCCGACATCGATCCATTCTGCTGAAATACTGTCCAGCCCTTTTGCCCCTCTCAGCTCAACCCGAAAAAGACGAGCGCCCGTGAGTGCAATGTTGTCGAGTTTGGCATTGCTTAAGATCGCGCCTTCCAGATTCGCGCCGGAGAAGTTGGACTTTGTCAAATCGGCCTCACTCAAATCGGCTTCACTCAAGTCAGCATCAACGAAAGTGGCGCGAATCATCCTGGCGCGACGAAAATTTGCCTTTGCCAAAGTTGCATGATCGAAGTTCGATTTATTCAGAAGTGCTTGCCCTAAATCAGCCTCGATTAGAGAGGCGGAGGCAAAATTGGCGCCAAACAAATCTGACTGACGCAGAATCGCACCATCAAGGCTGGCGCCAGGAAGAATTGCCTCGGTCAAATCCGTATTTGACAAATCAAGATTTGAAAAATTGGCGTCTTCCAATAAGAGCTGCTTTCCTGTCTTGCCTGCAGAAGTAACCCAGGTCTTGTGAGAGGTCAGCAATTCGATTAATTGGGCAGATGGTTTAATTGTCATGATTGTCATCCTCGCGTAATTATGGATACCATAAAATTTTGTCAGACCAGCCGTTCGATTCAATTGCCTCGCGCAACTTTTCGACGTGATCTGGAATGAGGTTCTGCGTATCTAAAATTATATATTCACCTTGCTTGAGCGCCTCACCGATTTTGCTTATATCCCGCTCAAGCTTGAAACCTCCCTTTCTCGGCGGCCACCTGGAATCAAAAGCCTTAACGTCCCAGACTTTCCCATCGACATCAACAAAATCGCCACCCTCCGGACGAGGGTCTCTTCGAATCGGACTTTTTAGCTTGCCGCTCTGTTCAAGCGCAATACCAACCTCAGCTTCCCTTGTAGACTTTGGCGAGATCCTGCCGTCGTGCGCTGGATCTTTGGCAAGCGCTTCGATTCTCCAGCGATAATCATTCACATTGATAAACTCCTTCCATACACGCAAAGATTATACTATGAGAAATTTACAGAGAATGTAAAACAGAGTCAAGCACAATGTTGATCAAATACTAAAAATCTCTTGCATCTTTCGACAAAAGGCTTATCTTGGTGAGAAACCAAAATGGGTTGCTCTTATGTCCATTTTTGATTGCCATCTCCATTTCTTCTCACGCGATTTTTTTGCCGCGATGGTGCGGCAGCAGAATCCGGCCGCCGACGTCGAGCAGGTGCTCGGTGATTTGGCGCAGCGCGCTAAGATCGAAATACCGCCGAGCGATATTCACGCGCACCTCAAACGCTGGTTGGCGGAGCTGGATCGGCATGGCGTTGCGCGCGCCGTCACCTTTGCCAGCTTGCCGGAGGAAGCGACCGCCATCGCTGAAGCGACACAACACAGCGGCAATCGGCTCATCGGTTTTTGCATGGTGAATCCCACCATGGAAGGCGCGGCGCCTCGCGTCCACAAACTGGCGCACGAGTGCGGCTATCGCGGCGTCATGCTCTTTCCCGCGCTCCATCATTTTCACGTTTCTGACGCTTCCCTCCTGCCCTTTTTCGAGGCCGTCGCCCGATGCCGCCTGCACGTGTTGGCGCATTTCGGCATTCTGCAAGTGAAATTGCGCGACGCGCTCGGCTTGCCGCGCGTTTATGACAGCCGCTTTGCGAATCCGCTCGATTTGCAAAGCGTGGCCAACCGCTTTCCGCAAATCAAATTCATCATCCCGCATTTCGGCTGCGGCTTTTTCCGCGAAACGCTCATGCTCGGGATGCAATGTGAAAACGTTTATGTCGATACCTCGAGTTCAAACAATTGGATGGTGACGCAACCGTATCCGTTATCGCTCGCCGAGGTCTTTCAAAAAACGCGCGCCGTCTTTGGCATTGAAAGAATTTTGTTCGGCACCGATTCCGGCGTATTTCCCCGCGGCTGGCGCCAGGATATTTTGGAAACGCAAAAACAGGCAATGGCGATGGCAGGCTTTTCGCCGGCAGAAATGGAAATGGTTCTGGCAGGGAATGCGTTGCAGTTGTTTGGAAATTAATCGACCAATGAGTATTGCCTCACTTATTGGTGGAAAAACGTAGCGCAGTCTTCCAGACTGCAGACAAGATGTCTGCGCTACCCACCTGTAACTGACCCATTACACCAATGAGCAACTCGCTCTTGACAGCGACAAAAAAGCTTTGTATATTTGAGGAAGAATCGCTTTCGTCACCAGCCAAATTATAAGCGCGGCCCGGTTTTTACCCTGACCAGGTCGAGTGCTACTGGATATATTCTTGATAAATATTCTCGCGATCCGGGTCAATGCGGATCAGAATCCGAAAGACGCTATCGTCGCCGGCGTCCTTAAACAATTCGACGATCTCTTGATAGTGGGCGTCGATAAACTGTTTCGCCCCTAAATTATCCCGGTTCTCTTTGAGCACTTCTGCGAGCTTATCAATGGCCTGTTTCACGTATTCGCGCTTCTGGGTGATCTCATCATCGTTCAGTGACAGGCCGTAAAAATAATAGTCCTTCATTTCGCGAAACTTTTTGTAATTCTCGGAAAAAATCGCGCGCATCGTTTCGTCGCGCCAATCCCAGCCCTCGAAAAAAGGCGGCCGGGCGAATTTTCCCTGTTGCAAAATGCCGCGCGCCTTCTCGAAATAACGCGTGCCCTCGAGCAAACCGTATTTGTCGATCTCGTTGCCGATGACGAGATTGATGTAGAAATCGATCAGCCCGAGAATCGGCACGAACTCGGCGCCGGGCTTTAATTCCTCGTTTTCCTGAAAAGAAAAGCGGCTGCGCTTGTCATAATACTGGATATCCGGGCCGCTGACGAGAATATTGCAGCGATAGCGATCCTCGACGGTGGAAGGACTGTCTTCCAAAAAGAGCTGCACCCCGATGTCGATGGGGTTGACATAATCTTCTTCGATCCAATCGCGGCTAGCGATATAATTGGCAACTTTTTCGTGGAAATTGGCCATTTTCGTTTTTTTGTCGACCGGCAGCTTTTCGAGAATCACGGTGACTTTGGCGCGCAATCTTTTATCCGGCGTTGCACAGCGGGCCGGCTGATTTCCAACGAGCTGGAGGCTCAAAAATAGAATGATCGTGAATGGCGCAAAGCGAACCCATTCAACTCGACGCATAGAAGAATCTCCACAATGATTCTGATCAATTGAAAAGCAACAAAGGCAAAATGATTATGGCCCAAATTATTGATTCAAAAAGGTCCAATCGTTTTGTCTGCAAAACTCTACCAATATAGCCAGGGGTAAACATGAAAGTCAAGCAAATTGTGTTTCTGGCGCTCGCCATTATTGATACTATCGCGTTGGCGCAAGAGTTTCCGCTTGGCGTGCGGGCGCAGGCGTTGGGCGGCGCGAGCGTCGCCAACGGCCGCGAGGCTGAAGCGCTGTTCGCCAATCCGGCGCTTTTGGCCAATCTCTCCGGGCTGAGCTTCACCGCGTTTTATTCGCAGCCTTTTGGCATTAAAGAATTGCGCCTGAGCAGCTTCAGCGCGAACGCGAGCAAGGCAGCGCTGGCGCTCGGCGCGGCGGTGGTCGATTTTGGCAACGCGCTTTATCGCGATCGCTGGTATCACCTCGCCGTCAGCCGCAACATTTTGCCGAAGCAAAGATTGGCGTTCGGCCTCGGCGCTACGCTTCGCCATTTGCGCATCACCGGTTACGGCGATGACAGCGCGATGTTGCTCAATTTGGGGACACAGTTGCGTTTGAGCGAGTCGCTCACGCTGGGTTCAGCAATCGGCAATTTCCTAAATGGCGCAATCGGCCAACAGCAAGAAAAATTGCCGCGCAGTGTCAGCCTCGGCTTTGCCTATGCGCCGACGGCGACGGTGACACTGCAAACGGAGGTGTACAAACAAAATAATTTCCCGGAAGAATGGCGGCTCGGCATCGAAGCGAATCCCCTCCCGCCTCTTCTGCTGCGCACCGGCATCGGCACGAATCCCGATCGCCTGACGTTCGGCCTGGCGCTGCGGCTGTTGAAGATCAGCCTGCAGTTCGCCGCCTTTTCGCACACCGATCTCGGCTGGACCCAGCAATTTGCCGTGACGTTCATGTCCCGATAATATTTCTTGACAATTTGTGCTTTTTTTCGTAATATGCGGCTGTAGCTTCGGACGCCCGCTTGGAGTCTATCAATAAGGATTAGAGCAGATTGGGGAAAAACGTTCGCTTTTTAAAACAATATTGCCGTTCAAAAATCTCGGCCGGGCTTGCAGGGAAGTGGTGATGAATTTTCTGCTGAAGTCCGGCTATTTGTTTTTATGCGCAAAAAATGGAAGCGAGTTATGAATTTCTTCCGAGCCACGCTAGTTGGGATTTTTTTTCTGCTCTCCACTGCCCTTTCCCACGCCCAATTCAAATGCGTCTTGACCATCACTTCGCCGCTCTCGGGAATCTCCACTTTCGACGATAGCGTCACGGTCACCGGCATTGTCAATACCGAGGGAGGGCGACCGCCGCTGCGTGATTCGTGCAACGTCAATGGCATGATTTTCACGCCGGTCGCGGGCAGATTCAGCGTGCGCGTGCCGCTGCCGGAAGACGGGGCGAATACGGTACGAGCAAGCTGCACCTTCTTCGATGCCGATGGTCAAAGCACGACTTGCAGCGAAACGATAATCGTCAATCGGCGCGAGCGGTTGCACTGCGAACTGAAAATTATTTCACCGCGACGCCGCGGTGCGATCATTTGTGACGATAGCGTGCAGGTTTGTGCGGCCGCGGCGCCATCGGAAGGCGTTGCGCCCTTTACGCGCATGGCCACAGTCAATGGCATCCCGGGAGTGTTTGTCGGGGATACACTCTGCACCGTTGTGCCGTTGCAACTCGGCCCCAATCAAATCAAAGTACTTTGCGAATTTATCGACAGCCGGCAATCGCGTTTTCTCTGCGAGGATTCGATCATCGTTGAGGGTTGTCCGCCGTTAGCCTGCACAGCCGAAATTATCTCCCTAGCTAACGGCTTACAAATCTGTCAGGACAGTATCAAAGTCAAAGCCAGGTTCACCATTTCGGATACCAATTTGGTTGCCAGCCGCTCGTTCAAGATCAACGGTTTTCCGGCGCAAGCTAATCGCGATACGCTTTTCGCGACGATTCCTTTGGCGCCGGGTTTGAATCGCATCATCGCAGTTTGCGCGCTCACCGACACGCTCGGCAAAGTGCGAACCGGCGCCGATACGATCCAAGTGGTCAACTGCGCGCCGGTCATGGCCTGCCAGGTTAAAATTTCCACGCCGGCGACGGGCGCCGGGCTTTGCCAGGATGCCGTCGAAGTTTGCTTCACTGCTAACGTGACCGGAGGTGTGCAGCCGATTACAAAAACGTGCCAAATCAACGGGATTGCCGTTGCCGATTCATGCGCCACGATTCCGCTCACCAACGGCAAAAATGTGATCATCGCGCAATGCACGTTTACTGATTCGCTCGGCGCCAGCGTCACGTGTGCCGATACGATTACGGTGTTTGCTACCTTGATGACGTGTCGCATAAACGTCACCGCGCCGGCAGTTTGTAGAAATTCCATCAATATTTCCGGAACCATCGAGCTCACCGGCGGCGTAGCACCCATTCAAAAGACTTGCACGATCAACGGCAAAGTTGTAGCGATCAACAACAATGCTTTTAGCGGCGTCGCTTCTCTCATGCCTGGCAAAAATGCCATCGCCGTTGCTTGCACGTTCGTCGACAGCCTCGGGTGCGAAGCCACTTGCAGCGATACGGTGACGATTTTCTCAGATCCGACGCCACCGCAATGCACGCTCAATTTTGACCGGCTGCCGCTCATCACCGGCGAAGCGTTTGACAATGAAAGCGGCATTGCCAAACTCGAAGTGGTCGAGAGCCCAAATCGCACCGTCACCATCGCCTCCTTTCAAATTGGCGATCCCGTCGTGCGTTTCAGCAGCGAAACCATCAATGCCAATCAAATTTCCGGCTTGTTGCTGAAAATCACCAATCGCGCCGGCTGTGTAACGTTCTGCGATCCGATCTTCCTGCGCCTCGATCCGGCGCCAGCGCCTTCAGTTACTTTTGCGATTCCCTCAACTGATCGTTTTCTTTTGGTGAACAATCACGGCCTCGAGCGCATTGCCATGACACTCAATCGCCGCGAGATTGAATTGGTGGCTGCTGCCAGCGGAAACGATGTGGATGGCCGCACTTACATTATTCCCCCGCACGGCAGCCGCACGCTCGATCTCGCCGCGTTTCTCGTTGCAGGTGAAAATAGCGTCACGCTCACTGCCGAAGGTCCGGTTGGCAGCAGCGCGGATATTATTTTTTCCGATGTCAATACCGGCACCATGACCGGAGTTTCCGAAGATCCGGCCATCGCCGAAATGGTTCCGCACACGTTTGAGTTATTCCAAAGTTATCCGAATCCTTTTTCCGCCGGCAATCCGAGCACGACTATTCGCTTTCACGTGCCGGCGGGATGGACGCAATCCATCACATTGCGGGTGTTCAATATGCAAGGCCAGCTTGTCACCACACTCGTCGAGAGTGTTGTGAGTCCGGGTGTTCATACAACGAACTGGGATGGCAAAGATGGATTGGGGAATATGGTGGCGTCGGGAGTTTATCTCTATCAATTAACGGCGGGGCAGTTGGTGGTGGTGCGGAGAATGGTTTTTGCAAAATAAGGAGAACTGTTTTATGAAAACAAAAATCTACTGTATCCTGTTAATGGCACTCGCTGCCAGCGGGGTTGCGTTTGCTCAAACTCGCACGCCCTGGGAGATGAATTTGGGCGAAGGTCTCGTCGCCTTCGGCTTCACTTCGCCACAGCACGGCGACAGTACGGAATATCAATTTGCCACGATTCCAACGCCGAACGATCCGAACTGGGGTCCGGCACCTGACCCGAACATCATCAATTTTTCCATACCTACTTCGACGCTTTGTGGCGTGGTGAATTGCCTGGAAGGCGGCGATTTCACCTACTTTCGCACCTTTGTGGATATTCCGGCGAATGTCGCAGTGACCCAATTTACCATTTCGACTTCGGGGGTGGATGACGGCACGCGCGTGACTATTTTCAATTCGCTGTTCCCAAATGGAAAGGTTGTGCCTGGAAGCTATGTCTACCTCGGAGGTAGCGGCACTGCAAATCTGAAGGATTTGGTATTGAGCGGTGAGATAAACACGGTGATTATGACTCACATTGATGATTGTTGTTCCGAGTCATTCTTGAGAAGGGCGCAGGTTGTCTTAAATGGCAAGGTCATCGAGCCTGTCGAACTTTTAGTAAAGGTTGACATTCTTTCGCCAGAGGACAACGCGATAATCTGCGAAGATAGTGTTAAAGTAATAGGCGAAACAACCATCATGGGCGGCACAAAACCATTTAAAGTAAGTTGCGAGGTGAATGGTATGCCGGCCTCTGTTTCGGGAAATCAATTCATGGCAAAGGTGGCATGTGACATCGGCACCAATCTCATCATCGCCACCTGCACCGTTGTCGATAGCACCGGCCAACAAGCGGTGGGCCGTGACACGATTCGCGTGGTTTGCACGGCGCCGCCGGTTTGCACAGTCGAGATTACAGCGCCGCAGGATAGCGTCACAATTTGCGACAATAATATCAAAGTCACTGGCATCACCACCGTCTCAGGCGGTGTTCCGCCTTTGACCGTGGCTTGTGAGGTTAACGGCGTGGCAGCAAATGTCTCCGGTAACATGCTGACCGCCACGGTGCCGCTTTCGCCCGGGTGGAATGATTTAATTGCCACCTGCACCGTTACCGACAGTTGCGGCAAAAGGACGGTTTGCCGCGATACCACCCGCGTGTTTTCGATCGCTGATAATATCCCGCCGACTTGTGTCTTTACTTTTGGATATAAATCGATCACCGGCACTTTGTTTGATCACGAAAGTGGCATCGCCCAAATCGTTCCGACTTTTCTTTTCAACGCCACGATCAAGATCGCTCCTTTCGAGCCGGGCGCCAAGCAGGTGAATTTTCGCTTGGATGCCATCGACTTGGATTTGTACATCGGCTTCGATCTCAAAGTTACGGACCGCTGCGGCAACTCGCACATTTGCGACCCGGTGCTGTTTCAGCTCAACGCCGACGCGTCTCGCCAATACGACGTCAACTTCCGCAGTGTGGATCGCTATCTGACTTTGACAAACCGCGGCCTCACGAAGATTCGGGTGGATTTGAATGGCAAGCCCTTCAGCTTATTCTCCGATCCCGATCTCGCCGGACAGGAACGCAATTCGTACCGCCTGCCGTTACGAGGCGCGGTGACGATCGATTTGCAGGCCTACTTGCGCGAGGGTGAAAATCACATTCACTTTGAAATTGAAGGTCCCGCCGGCGCCAGCGCCGACATGTTGTTGATCAACGAGGCGCACGGCATCGATTATGCTCTGGAACTCGAGCCGCTTCCCACTGAATTTCAGTTGGCGCAGAACTATCCGAACCCGTTTTCGAGCGACGCGAGATCCCGCCTCGCGGGAAATCCGACGACCACCATTCGCTTTAGCATTCCGGCGCGGTTGGTCGATGGCGCTCAAGTACAACTGCGTCTCTACAACGCGCTCGGCGAATTGGTTCGGACGTTGGTGGATGAGAGAATGTTTCCCGGGCAATATACGGCCGTGTGGGATGGCCGGAATGCCCGCGGCGAGCAGGTTTCGTCGGGGATTTACATTTATCAGTTGCTCACGAACGAGTTCAAGCAGACAAAGCGAATGACGATTTTGAGATAGGCTGGCAATATAGCGGCGGAATAAATTCCGCAGCGCAAGTAAGCATGACACTATTGACAAATTTGTGCTTGCTTTTCATATCATCGCGCGCTATAATATTGAAGCCAACTTCAACAACCTGATGCGGAGATAAAAATGACTCATCAAAACATGGTTCGAGAATATTTTTCCATACTATTCTTTTTAGCGCTGCCGATTTTTTTCTTCATTGGTTGTGATACTCTGCTCACCGAAGCGACGGAGCCGCACACGACTTTGGAGGAGCCGTTCGACGAGCTGACGCCGGCCGAGCTGGCGGCGTTTGCGCGGGGCGATGAGGGGTTTGAAGAAGAGTTTACTGGAGAGACCGGCCTCGGTCCGGTCTTTAACAACACCGCGTGTGGCAGTTGCCACCCCGGCGATGGCCGCGCCCATCCGAGCGCCGTGTTCAAATTATTTGGCCGCGCGCAAGCCGGTGGCTTTGATTTGCTCGCCGCGTTTGGCGGCCCGCAATTGCAAGATCGCAGCCTGCCCGGCGTGCCGGCGGAAACGTTGCCGCCGGAAGCCAATGCGGTTTCGGTGCGCGCCGCGCCGCCGGTGTTTGGAGTCGGATTGATTGAGTATATTCCGGTCGACAGTATTTTGGCGAACGCCGATCCCACCGATGCGAGGGATGGCGATGGCATCTCCGGGCGAGCGCATTGGGTCACAGCGCCGGATTGGGTGCCGGAAAATGTAGTCGGCGGCGGTGCCGGCCCGCAGCTTGGCCGGTTCGGATTGAAAGCGAACACCTCCTCCCTGCTGCAGCAAGTGGCGCGCGCGTATCATCAAGACATCGGAATTACCACGGATTTTATTCCAGTGGAAAATTTTCGCAGCAATACCACGGCGCCTAGCGATCTGGTGGCAGATCCCGAATTGCCGGCGGGGCCCGTGCTGGATGTGGTGTTTTACATTCGCATGTTGGCGCCGCCGAAACGCGGTGAGATCACCGCCGAGGTCCGGCAAGGCGAAGCGATATTTTCCCAAATCGGTTGCGCCTCATGCCACGTGCCAAAATTCAACACCGGCCCGAGTCCGTTCAAAGCTTTGGCGTTCAGAGAGGCCGAGCTTTACTCGGATTTGCTGCTGCACGATATGGGGCCGGCGCTGGCGGATGAATTTATTGACGGTGACGCCGCCGGTTCCGAATGGAAAACCAAACCTTTGTGGGGATTGGGCAGAACGCCGGATGCGCTCGGCGGCGTGCCATATTATTTGCACGATGGCCGCACCTCGGATTTAACCGCTGCAATTATGCTGCACGGCGGCGAGGCGCTAACGAGCCGCGAAAAATTCGCCGCGCTTTCGCCGGAGCACCGCCAAGCACTTTTGGCTTTTCTCAATTCTCTCTAGCCGTTCCCGCGAAACACACTAAAAACACGAAAATGAATAACCTCACTGGTTCTTTAAAACAAAATCAAAACAAGACAGAATTGGAGGTTTCTGAGATTTCACGGCGCCGCTTTCTGGAAACTCTGGTGAAGATCAGTGCCGTGGGAACGGTCGGTTCAGTTTTGGCGGGATGCGCCTCTGGCGGGCTGCCGTTGATAAGAGTGCGTGAGGAAGAAGATTATTTAAAAATCGCTCTTAACGAGGCGCCGGAATTGACTATGCCTGGCGGGGCAGTCGCGCTTGCATCTGCCGAGCAAGGCGAGTTAAATATCATCGTTCTGCGTCTCGGCGAAAACGAGTATATCGCGCTCTCGCCGATTTGCACCCATCTCGGCTGCCGCGTGCGCAAAGCACGCGACGGCTTCGAGTGTCCCTGCCACGGCTCGCGTTACGATTTGTCCGGCCAAGTGATCAATGGCCCGGCGGCGCGAAACCTGACACGCTTTCCCGTGCGCCGTGAAGGTGAGGAGTTGTTAATCGCTCTTGGAACGCAGCAATAATTGCCCTGCCGTTTTTCATCCTGATCCCTTTTGCAGACGCGCCAGTTCTTCGCGCAATCGCGCATTCTCTGCCTCGACGGCTTGCCGCGCCGCCGCTTCGCGTTGCGCCTGCGCCTCGGCTAATTGCCGCGCCGCCGCTTCCCGTTGCGCTTGGGCTTCGGCGAGTTGACGTGCCGTCTGGGCTTCCTCGTGCGTCAGCAGCCATTCGCCGCTACGTGGATCGTCGAAACGCAGATTGTCACCGTCCACCAACAAATCCAAACCTAACACCTTGCTGTGTAGACGCGACTTTTCGAGATTCATCCGCGCATATTGGCCGCCGACTAATTCGTAGCCGATCAGGCGCGGCTTCAAATAATCGCCCAACGGATCGAACATAAAGTATTCTTTCACGCCAAGCCAGGAATAAATTTTCGGCTTTTTAATCGTATCGGTTTTTTTCGTTTTCTTGGAAGTAAATTCGATCACCAAATCCGGCGCTTTGCCTTCCTTCTCGACGGAATAAACCCGTCGGGCTTCTGTTGATATCCCGCGCACGGCAAAAATATCAGGTGACACCCGTCTCAGCGTACCGAGATTATCCAGAAAATAGACGAACATATTGCCGATTAAATACGTGTGCGGGTCATCGCGAAAATGCCAGCGCAAAGCATTCAGCGCCGCGACCATTTGCAGGACATGCTTGTGGGTTTCGGCCATGGGCTTGCCATCACTTTCCGGGAGATCGTCGACCGTATATAAGGCGGCGTCGTGTTCAAAGGCTTCTATTGCTATTGACATGGCTTTTGCCTTAAATGATAAGTCTCATCCATTGGCGCATCGAATTCTACAAAAGATACAAAATTTCGTAGAATGATGCAACAATAGATTTTAAGTATGTGTTTCTCTACTTCTCAACCTCATCCACCAGCCCGTGAATCTTCTCCACGTAGCCCAGCGTTTCCTCGTGCCGCCATCTCGGAACTTCCGGCGCGATTTGCACGATCGCTTCCCACAACGTTTCGTTATGCCCTTTCGCTTTGGCCACTTCCTGGGCTTTTTGCACCGTGCGTAGTCCGGCGTTGTAAGCGCCAAACGTAAAGCTCAAGTGGTCAACGAGCGATTCAATGGCATCCCACATTTTCCACAAGATGCGGTCGTAGTAGATGCCGGCGGCAATATTCCACTGCGGGTCATGAACGTCTGCAAACTCGGGACGACGCTTTTGAATCTCTTCAAAAGTGGCAGGCATCAATTGCATCAACCCTTTGGCCTTCACCCAGCTTTCCGCCTTGTCATTCAAACCCGACTCCGCAATGGCCTGCGCCTTGAACCAGCGCCAATCGAAAGCCACGCCAAAATAACGCTTGGCGTATTTCTTGAAATGCTGATCGAATTGGGCGGTATATTTGCGTGGGCCGGCGGCGCTGCTTGACGAGACCAGGAAAATCAGCAGAAAGATTGTTTTACGTGGCATTTGCATTGAAAATTGCCAATTGAAAATTTTCAATTTAAAATTTGCAATGAATTCGGGATCAGTTCAATCCCAACCCGATGACCAGACCGACCGCGATTCCTATGCCGATAAACATGCCTTGCACCATCGCGCCGACAGCCTGATTGCCCTTCGCTAATTCTGCGGAGGTATCGAACTTGGTGAGACGGTCGATGATCTTGAAGCCCACAAACATAAAGAAAATGGTCGTCACCCCGCCGAGAACGGCGTAGGCAAAATTCAACAAAATGATGCTGGGTTCCATAGCTCCCTCCTTTCAGTTGCACCGGCAGTTTCAGTTACAGTCGCACGTTTATTTTACCGCGACTGCAATTGCAACTGCCACTGCTACTTTTAAATTATTCCGTCCGCAACGCTTCCACAATTTTTAACCGCGAAGCGCGCACTGCCGGCAGGAATCCGCCGACGATTCCCATGATTACCGCAAAGCTCAATGCGGCGAACACAATTCCCCCCGAGAGATTAAAACCAAAGGCCAACTCGGAAAACGTGCTCCAGTTCGTGGTGGAAATGGTGATGAATTGCAGCACGGAAGAAGCGATCACGCCGAGGGCGCCGCCGATGAAAGCGAGCAACAAGGCTTCGAGCAAAAATGCCGCGAGCACGCTGCGCCGGCGAAAACCCAGCGAGCGCAACGTGCCGATCTCTTGCGTGCGGTTGGAAACCGCGGCGTACATCGTGATCATCGCGCCGATCATCGCGCCAAAGCTGAAGATGAACGTAACGGTCGCACCGATGAACGTAATGAAAGCGGAGGTGCCTTGGGATTGCTCGTCGTAATATTGTTTTTCACGTTTGAGGTCCACGGTCATGCGCGGATCGTGCTCCAGTCGCGCTTTGAGTGAGTCGAAATCACTGGCGTTTCGCAAGCGCACCGTGACGGAAGAAAAACTCGGACGACGAATGGCGGGCAGCATGATGTCCACGTCGCCCCAGACTTCGGAATCGAAGCCGGTGCCGTGCCCGTCAAAGACGCCGACAATCGTCCAATCCGTGCCGGCCATGCGAAACGTGCCGCCAAGATCGAAGCCCTGGAAGCGTTCCTGCACCGCCTTGCCGATGATGACTTCCTGCAGGCCGGCTTGGTACATGCGTCCGTCAATCAGCTCGACCTGGTGTTTGCGAATTTCCAATGCCTGGCTGGACACGCCGCGGACGACCAGATTGGTCAGGCCGCTGTCGCCGCGTTTGGGCACGTTGATGGACACCACGACGTCGCTGGTGACCATCGGCGAGCCGTCGCTCATGATCACGACTTCGGGCTGTGTTTTGACGATATTCGCTTGCTCGCGGCTGACGAAACTCTGTCCTTCCGCAAGCGCAGATTTGCGAATGACGATGACGTTTTCATCTTCGCCGGTGGCGACCAAAGTCTCGCGCAGCCCGTTGGAGAGCATCAACGTTGCGGCAAACACGAACACGACGAGCGCGATGCCCAACACCGTAAGGCCGGTGGTCAAGCGCCGCGTCCATAAATTGCGAAAGCTATAGCTGAGAGGGATTTTCATAACGTGTATCTTTCACTTAGAAATTGGATCGTTGGATTGATGGATTGATGGATTGATGGATTGTTGGATTGCTGGATGATTGGATTGATGGATTAATGGAGTTTTGGATTATTGGAATTTTGGGGAAACCATCAATCCAGTGATCCATCAATCCAGTGATCCATCAATCCAGTGATCCATCAATCCAGTGATCCATCAATCCAGTGATCCATCAATCCAGTGATCCATCAATCCAGTGATCCATCAATCCAGTGATCCATCAATCCAGTGATCCATTACTCCGGTGATCCATTACTCCAGTGATCCATCACTCCATCAATCCAAAACTCCACTAATCCATTTTGTTACGCGACCCGATGCAATCCATCGGCAATGCGCATGCGCACGGCACGCCAAGTTGGAAAGGCTGCAGCGATGATGCCCACCAACAAAGCCGAGGCAAAAGTCAGCGCGATGGTATTATCGGTCAAATTGAATATGCCGAAAAATCCATTCGAGAGTTTCGTAATGACGACGGAAAAGTTTTTGAAGATGAATACCAGCGCGCCGAGGCCGACCGCGAAACCGCCCAGCGCGATAAACAGCGATTCGCCGCCGATCAAGCCGATGAGATGAAACGGCCGAAAACCCAACGTTTTGAGCACGGCATATTCGGACATGCGCTCGCGCGCGGTCATGGCCATGGTATTCGCTAAAACAAGAAGGATGATGAGCACCACCACGACGGAGATGACTTCCATCGCCGTCATGATCGTTCCCGCCATGGAAATAAAACTTAGATTGAAAGCACGCTCAGTTTCGGTTTTGGTTTCCGCCGGACTGTTTTCAAAGTTGCCGTCGATCATTTCGCCGACGGTGATGGGGTTGATGCCGTCGGCGATTTGGATCACGAACCAGCCAATATAATCTGCCAGCTCCGGGCTTTCCTGCTTCAAACGCTCATTGACGTATTCCCAATGAAACAGGAAGGCGGTTTCATCGGTGGTGGCTTGCGCGCCATCGTAAATGCCGCGCACCACGAAGTCCCATTGGCCGTAATAGATCGTGCCTGTGAGCTGCACAGCGTCGCCGAGCTTCCAGCCGAAACGGGTCGCCAGCTTGCGTCCGATGACGCACGCATTGCGCTCTTGCTGATAAGCGGCCAATTGCTCCGGCGGCAGAACGAACTCCGAATACATCGCCAGATACCTGTCGTCTATGGCGAAATTGGCGAAGAAATCTTTGGGATCCTTGTAATAGGCGCCGAACCAGTTGCCGATGCCGACGCTTTGCACGCCGGAAATTTGGGCGATTTTTTCGCGATAGGATAGCGGCAGCGGAAACGTGAGCGAAGTGGCGTTGAGGACGACCAGGCGATTTTGTGCCGAGGCCTCCACGCCGGCGTACCAGGCGCTGATCGCGGTTCGTATGAACCCAAAAGCGAACGTGACGATGGCAATCCCGAGAAAAGTCAACAGCGTGCGCAAAGGGTGGCGCAGCGTGTTTTTAAAAATCAGTTTGAAAATCTTCATGGTTAGTCAGTGGTTAATGGTTTGTTATTGCCAGTAATCAGTAATCAGTGATCAGTGTCATACTGAATACTGATCACTGAATACTGTTTACTGAACTGAACACTGATCACTGCTTTTTACACCAGCTCTCCTTTATCGAGATGGCGAACCGTGTGCGCTTTGTCGGCGGCGCGTTGATCGTGCGTCACCATGATGATGGATTTTTTGAACTCACGATTCAAGCGCTCGAGCAGGGTGAGAATTTCGACGGCGGAATTTTTATCCAAATCGCCCGTCGGCTCGTCGGCAACGATCAACGTGGGATCCGCGACGATGGCGCGGGCGATAGCCACCCGCTGTTGCTGGCCGCCGGAAAGTTGTTTGGGATAATGCTTCATCCGGTCACCAAGGCCAACGACACCCAGGGCCATCTTCACGTGCTCGTCGCGTTCCTTCTTCGAAAGCTTGGTCAATAACAGCGGCAGCTCGACGTTCTCATAAGCCGTCAACACCGGCATGAGATTGTAGAATTGAAAAACGAAGCCGATATGGCGGCTGCGCCAGTCGGCCAATTTGGATTCCGACAATTTGGTGACTTCGTCATTCGCCACCACGATCGAGCCGGCGTCGGGGCGGTCGATGCCGGCGATCAAGTTCAGCAAGGTTGATTTTCCGGATCCCGACGGGCCCATCAACGCCATAAACTCACCTTCCGGCACGGCCAGGTTGATGTTTTCGAGAACGGGAATTTTGATGCTGTCTCGTTTGTAGGATTTCGAGACGCCTTGCACCGCGACGATGTTGTTGGACATATTTCCTTTCCTGTCGAAGTTATTGCAATGATTCAGTTTTTAGCAATATAAACGATCCATGTGACAACCCTATGTCAGTAGGCTGCTAACTTAATCTGTCTTTCTCGCAGAATTGAATTTGACCAATTTTTCCCATATGATCCTTCCTGTATTATCACAATATTCTTGCGCAAACTCAAGCGTGAATTTATTGATAACCTTGTCATATTCCTCGGAAAACTGTTCGTTTTTCTCTTTTGCCTTATGCCCCAGCGGTTCGATGATGTCGGTATATAAACTACCGTCCCCGGAGATGAACTCCCAGAATCTTTGTCCGCACAACTTCAGATAATCGCCCTTGTCCGGCTTGTCACTCTTTCCGTAGCAACAGCCATTGATTGCTACAATATTTGATGTGGGGTTGTTAGATCGTAAAATTTTTTGAGCCTTTCGGAAATCATCTCGCATTTTCGCAACTTGCCGGCTGTTCCCCCAATTGGGACCGGATTTTATTGAGACGATGTATTTGGTTTTTTCTTTCTCAAATTCCAAGTCAATGCCTTCAGCCGAAGATTTCCTTCCACCATAAACATGCCCGCAGATAAAAATTGCCAGTTCTTCAAGGAATCCTCCGAAAATACCCTCTTCTTGTGAAGATAAATGTGCATCTAAAAGAGATTTTACCAAGTCGTGGGCTGTGCCTATATTTTTCGCCTTGAAAAGATAAGGGTTTTTTCGAAGCAAAACTTTTTTGAGTCGCAAGCTGCGGATATTATCCAATCGTTTTTGATGAAAGATTTGGATGTTCGGCTCAATGAAGTTGACGATTTCAAACTTGGTTAGCTCAGGCATACTTTTTCTCTTTTTTGAAAAGAGGCAATTCCGGCTCTTTAACCCTTTCCCTCGCCATTTCCACATACTCTGGAAGAATTTCTATTCCGAGAGAATTTCGGCTTAGTTTTTGAGCAGCTTCCGCTGTTGTTCCCGAACCAAGAAATGGATCGAGCACCCAATCGCCCTCTTCAGTAAAAAGCTTGATAAACCATTCCGGCAAGGCCAGAGGAAAAGTGGCGCTATGATTTTTATTTCCGGTCTCGGTTGCGAGGTGAAGGACGTTTGTCGGATATGCCATGGTTCTTCCGACCCAATTAGAGATATTCTTGCCAAAGCCGCTTTGCGCTTGCGAGTTGAATCGAATGACATCATTTTTACCGAGACTTTTCAATCTGGTTTTGGCCCAATCGCCCATCGGGATCATCACGCTTTCCTGAAACATCTTAAAATTTTTTGTTTTGTTGAATTGCAGGCAGCGCTCCCATGCGTCGCGAAAGCGATTCGGCCATTTGCCGGGATGGCAATTCTTCTTGTGCCAAATGAATTCTTCCGTCCACAACCAGCCTTGTTTTCGCAATTCCAGAATCAACTCCAAAACATAAGTGTGCCGTTCGCCATTGGCGGCTTTCTCTTTGATGTTCAAGATGAATGAGCCTGAGGGCTTTAAAACGCGAAGAAATTGCTCGCTGCGCGGCAAGAACCAACTCACATAGTTTTCCGGCTTGATGCCGCCGTAAGTTTTTTCCCGGCTGTCGGCATACGGTGGGGAAGTGAAAATCAGATCAAAAAAATTGTCCGGATATTCTTTTAGCACTTCCAGACAATCGCCACCTCGAATCACTGTTTCGACTTCGCGCATCCACCTCTCCTTAAAATTTAAATCGTTTGACTTACTTCGCCGCCACTTCCACCTTCGTGCCCGTCGCCATATTTTCCGGCGGATTGAGCACGACTTGATTGCCCTCCACCAAACCGCTGCGCACCTCGAGCAGGCTGCCGAGCGTGCCGGCGATCTCGACGGGCGTTTCCGTCACGCTGCCCTCACGAATGACGAACGCGATTTTTTGATCGCCGCGCGTGATGATGGCCGCCGGCGATACGGCGATTTTTTTGGCGCTATTCATAACATTTTCTGCCGAGGCTTTGGAGAGAAAAGTCACTTTTGCGCTCATCTCCGGCAGCACGCGCTCATCGCGTTGAACGAATTTGATTTTGGTCAGCACCGTGGCTTTGGCGCGATCCGCCGTCGGCACGATCTTGCCGACAACGCCAGGATAACGCGTGTCCTGATAAGCATCGAGCACGATCTCGCACGGCTGGCCGGGCTTGATACGCTGAATATTGGATTCCGAAACATCAGCTTCCACTTCCAACGAGGACATATCGGCAATCGACACCACAGCAGCACGGGCGCTGCTCGCCGAGCCAAACGGCGCGACGACTTCGCCGACATCGGCATTTTTCGTGAGCACGGTGCCGTCAAACGGCGCGCGAATGTTGGTGTTTTCAACCTCGACTTCCGCCGCGCGCACGGCCGCTGCCGAGGCTCGAATCGCCGCCGAATCGACAGTAACCGCCGCGACCGAACGTTTGTAACGGGCCTCGGCGGCATCGAAATCGGCGCGGGGAACGAGCTGCTCGGCCACAAGTGTTTTGTAGCGCTCATATTGAATCGTCGCTTCCTGCAGATCAGCTTGCGATTGCGGCAAATGCGCTTTGGCCACAGCCAAGTTGGCTCGCGCTTGGGCCAGCATCGCCGCAACATCGTTGCTTTCCAATCTGGCAATAATCTGCCCGGCTTTGACTTGGTCACCTTCCTCAACGCCGAGGTATACCAAACGACCGGTGCCTTTCGAGGCGACGGCAGCTTGGCGCTGCGCCACCACGTAACCGCTTGCCGTCAGTACGGCATCGGCTTGGGCGGGAGAAATGGCCGTTACCGTAAACGTCTTCACTTCGACACTCGACGCGAGCGTGCCGCGAAAGAAGAGCAGAAAAACAGCCACCGCGGCGACGGCGACACCGCCGAAGAGAAAAAAATATTTGCGGCTCGCCTGGCTCTCGTCCGAGTTCGACTCGCGGTTGCGATCGATGCGCAATTTCGACAAATCGTTTAAATTTGATTCTGCCATGAGCATGGGTCTTTCTAAAATGATGGAATAACGCCGATGTTAATGAAACATAACAATATAACCAAAATTACAGACTCCGTCAAGAGCTTTGGCGCAATCTAAGATAATTACGTATTCATGCAAAGAAAGTTTAAAAATATAACGCCGGACTTGCCTTTGTGTTTTTTTCGATTAAATTAACAACGAATTTTGCAGACTATACGGATTTCAATTCACTTTTTGCTTTTTTTCATTTTTTCTTTTTTGCTTTTCATTATGCCCCTTCCCTCTCCCTTCTACTCTCGCATGGCGCCGTTGTGCCAAAGCTACGATTGGCGCAACTGGGCTGGTTATTTAGCGGTCAGCGTTTACGAAATGTCGCACGAGCGCGAGTATTACGCGATTCGCAACGCCGCGGCGCTGATCGACGTCACGCCGTTGTTCAAATACGAAATCAGCGGGCCGGACGCTGCGCGGCTCGTCGACCGCATCATCACGCGCGAGGCGAAGAAATGCACTGTCGGGCAAGTCTTGTATACGCCGTGGTGTGACGAACACGGCAAGATGATCGACGACGGCACCGTCTCGCGCTTGTCCGAAAATCATTTTCGTCTCACTTCTGCCGATCCGAACCTGCGCTGGTTTCAGGATTGTGGCTACGGGTTCAATGTCAATGTTACTGATGTGTCTACTGATCTTGCGGCCTTGTCAGTCCAAGGTCCGAAGTCACGCGAGATTCTGCAGCAAGTCGTCACGGGCACGGACATCCCGAGCTTAAAGTATTTTCGCTTGACGCACGGCCAAATTGCCGGCTTTCCGGTGACGATCACGCGCACCGGCTACACCGGCGATCTCGGTTACGAGTTGTGGGTAGCGCCAAACCACGCCGAAGCTTTGTGGGACGTTTTGATGGAGAAAGGCAAAGGTTACGGCATTCAACCGGCCGGCATGGTCGCCATGGACATCGCGCGCGTCGAAGCGGCGTTGCTGCTCGGCGATATTGACTATGTTTCGAGCCACAAAGCCATCACTGCAGCGCGCAAATCATCGCCGCTCGAAGCGGGATTGGAATGGGCGGTGAAATTCGACAAAGGCGATTTCGTTGGCCGCCAAGCTTTGCGCGCCGAAAAAAAGCGCGGGCCGAAATGGAAATTCGTTGGTTTGGAAGTCAATTGGGATGAATTGGAAGCGCTCTATGCCGCTGCCGATCTCCCGCCGCAAGTTGCCGGCCGCGCCTCGCGCCTCGCCGTGCCGATTTATAAAAATGGCAAACAGATCGGCCAAGCCACCAGCAGCACCTTCTCTCCCATCCTAAAAAAGTTCATCGCCATCGGCACGGTTGAGAGCCAGTTCGCCACACTTGGCACAAAGGTCGATATGGAAATCACGGTTGAATTTAGCCGCCAGCAAGCCACGGCCACGGTGGTGAAAACGCCGTTTTTTGATCCGCCGAGGAAAAAAGCGTAAGGGAGGCAACAAATATAAAAAAGAAAAAGACAAAAAGAAAAAAGCAAAACAACGCGGGGCCGAAGAGAGGCTGCCAACAAAAACATGTTTGCGTTGTATTTATTAAACGTGTTCCAGAACCCACGTTGAAATTAACTGTTTGCCATTCATATTTACAGTTTTTGCTTTGGACTCAATTGCCGCAATCTGGTCGGACGACAAGCTCAATAGCCTATACAATTTTTTTAATTCAAGCTTGGTCTGCAAAGCAGGCGAGAGTTGCAGATCAACTTCTTCCATCTCATCCCAATAATCAGCGGATGAATGCGTACCCCAAAAATTTTGAATTTCAGCAATGGATTTGAATTCTTCGGGAAGTCTATTTTCTGGCATATCTTCTCCTTTCGTCGTCATCCATGTCTCTGGCGCTGATGATCAACGCATTTTTGTTCAGTTTGTAAATGAAAACGACAAACAAATAACGGCCGCTGTCGGTTCGGCCATAAGCATAGTACAAATCTTCCCCTTCGTATTTGCCTTTTTGGCCTTTTCGGTATTTGGGCCGGTTGTAGAATACTTCTTCAACCTCTTCTTGGTAAACATGGTGCTCGGACTCAATCTTATCAACTATTTCATCAAGCCAAACAATATCATTGATAGGCATGGCAAACACGTCTTTGATTACCAATTAGCAACCAGCGTTCAATTGGCATAATTTAAGCGCTCATGATAAAAAATGCAAGTGAATAATATCATAATAACCGGCAATCATGGGGAATTACGCTTTCGCCGCCGCGCCCGCGATTCACGAACCAAACGATCAATTTCCTTTGCCGAAAGGCCGCCGACTTTTTGGACTTGCTTGCGGATGCGGTCGGCAATTTCCCAGAAACGCTTAAAATGGTTCTCATGATCTTCCGGCTTGACTTTAATTTGCAGTTCTGTCATATAATTCCTCGAATCAAAGCTATGATTTTTCTTGTTTGTTGCATAAAATTTAACTTTTTTACACTGCATTCGCAATAAAATTTTTAACCCTTTCTTTCTCACGAAACCGACGAGACAAGGCACAGGCTTGGGATTGTCGGTCGCTGGCCGCGGTGCCAAAACAAAACTTTAAGGAGGCGCATGATGAAAACGATCTTTCACAAGCCTGATGCTGAAGCATCGGGCTAAAAGATGAAAGTCATCTAAAGCTAACTCACAATTCCGCCGCGGCGGGATGACAGCCGACTTCAGTCGGCTTGCAACTTTTAGCTTGATGATTCACCATCAAGCTCTCTAACCTCAACCAGGGAGGCACAAACATGAAACGTCTGCTTTCTTTCTTCGCCGCCGTCTTCCTGCTTGGAGCACAAAGCCTCCAGGCGCAGTGGATTCAAACCAATGGACCCTACGAGGGTGATGTTAGGTGCTTTGCTGTAAGTGGTTCGAATCTCTTTGCGGGAACTTTTGGCGACGGCGTGTTTCTTTCCACCAACAACGGCACAAGCTGGACGGCCGTCAATACCGGCTTGACGGACACTCTTGTTTTGTCTCTTGCCGTGAGCGGCTCGAATCTATTTGCGGGAACTGGCGGCGGCGTGTTTCTTTCCACCAACAATGGCACAAGTTGGACCGCCGTCAATACCGGCTTGACGAACACTTCTGTTCATTCTCTTGCTGTGAACGGCACGAATCTCTTTGCGGGAACTGCTGGCGGCGTGTTTCTTTCCACCAACAACGGCACAAGCTGGACGGCCGTCAATACCGGCTTGACAAGGACTTTTGTTTTGTCTCTTGCCGTGAGCGGCTCGAATCTTTTTGCGGGAACTGATGGCGGCGGCGTGTGGCGGCGTCCACTGTCAGAGATGGTTACTGCAGTTGAAGATGATTTCAGTCAAGCACCGGTTAGTTTTTCGCTGGAACAAAACTATCCCAATCCTTTTTGGAGTCCCGCTCGGGCAGCGATTTTTGGGGCATAGTTTATTTGACTCATTGGATTAAACTGATCTTGACATCCGAAGACGCGAGCAACAATTAGTCTAATAGAATATGGCGGTATAAAATAACGAAAGCAATTATCGGTT
>Ga0247727_10001475_pt1 | contig 55860 bp, 44 predicted proteins | sample WisWelCaveWW1625_FD_202498 | JGI IMG/M metagenome (GOLD analysis project Ga0247727, IMG submission 202498) | Biofilm microbial communities from Wishing Well Cave, Virginia, United States - WW16-25 | ecosystem: Environmental > Aquatic > Deep subsurface > Groundwater > Cave microbial mat | place... | reverse complement strand
ATGGGAAATGCATCCATCCTGCCAGGTTACTCCGTCTTTCAGCTGGCGCTCCCTTTCGCCTACCCTGATACGACTTTGTGAGACTTTGTTAAAGTTCGCTGGATACGAGTTTACGAGACTCGACAATTCTTTTACGAAAATACAGCTTATGGTTACATCATGCGCCAAGGATATGTCGCTCGCAACCTGGCTGATTAGTTTTTGCTCCGCCCAATAATCCACGTAATCTGTCAATAAAATCATCACGTCCACATCGGAACCCGGCTCGTAATCCCCGCGCGCGTACGATCCGTAGAGGTAGCCGGTTTTGAGCTGATCGCCATAGAGGCCAGCAAGGCCGGCTTTCAATTCCTGCATGAGAGCTTGGATGCGGGGAGGGATTTCCTTGTGCATGGCACCATTTTACCTTTTTGTTCTGCCAATTTTGCTCTTCGTGTTTTACGCACCCAAAAACTGGAACTCCCCGCCAAAAGCCCTTTTCGGTAATTGTTCAGACCTTTATCATGTTTCCATTTCGATTATCTGCTAAAGTAAGCGGATATCCAGCGACAGGAACAATCCCATGAAATCACTCCAAATTTCCCTCCGCGCCCTTGCCCATCCTGCTTCATTGGCAAGCATTGGCCTGCTCATCCTCAACGACCATTTTCTGAAACCAGCTTACCCGTCGGCTTTTACCGGGAAGCTCAGCGATTTCGCCGGGCTGTTCTTCTTCCCGTTCCTGCTGGCCGCACTCCTCGCCTTTCCCGCCTCATATTTGCGCCTGGCCCCGCGCCAGGTTGCCCGGCTGGCCTTCGGTGTCACCTTTGTTTGGTTTGGCGCGATTAAGACCTTCCCATTTGCGAATGATTGGACGGAAAACGTTTTGGGATTCCTGCTGGGCTACCCCACTCTGATTGTGCTTGATCCGACAGATATGATTGCGCTGGTGATGCTCTGGCCCGCGTGGAAATTATGGGTGCGAACAGAAAGTGGGACGATGCGCAGACAACAGAAGATGATTATGGCCCTGGCGTTTGGCGTGGCAATCTGGGGGGCAATGGCCTCCCAGCCTTGCCCGGAGACCCCAACTGTTTGGCGGGTGGCAAGTAGCAACGGCAATTTCTACATTCATTATGGCCGCGGTTATGATTCCATCCCAAACGATACCGATCAATTTGCTGAATTATATGAATCTACTGATTTCGGGAAAACTTGGAAACCAGCCGGTATTTTGCCAGAAACTGTTTCGGATGACTTTCTTACCAAAAACACTCTGCCGGTAATTGTGTGTTCGAGCGATAATCCATTGCAGTGTTATCGGATTACCGGAAATTATTCGGTGGAGTTTTCCGACGATGGTGCTGAAAATTGGGAGGAGGGGTGGAAAGCGGCGACCTATCGGTTGAGTTATGTTAAGCGTACCTTTTACTGCGGTAAAAAGCCCGAACTCCAACCCCGCGATATTGCGGTTCTCCCCAGAGAAACAGGCGATGTTTTGCTGGTCTCGATGGGCAATGAGGGCCTGCTGCGCTATACCCCGGAAGACGGATGGAACCGGCTCGCTTTTCTGGAAGCAACACCTTCCTCTTATCGGGGAAATGTAATAGATATCCCTTTCATATTGCTTCTCGAAAACCTTTCTGCTATGTGGCTCACCCTGCTCTTGTACCCACTTTTAAGCTTGCGCGCCTGGCACCTTGCCATTTCCCGCGCACCGGTTGAGTCGGAGGGAGAAAGCATTCGGAAGGCAAAAAGAAAAATACGGGTTGGAGGCCTGAGCTTCATTCTCCCTGGCTTTTTTCTGATCATGTTCATATCGTTAAAGGTTGTATCAAACGCACATGGTGATTTCAACGCCAGCAGTTTTGGCGAGGCTTTATTGAGTACGTCAATGTCGATGGTTTTTGATTTTTTGTATTTCGATCAACTGCTAAATCCCACCTTCCTTTTCCAGCGAATTCCCCAGTTTTGCATCCTGCTCTTTGCCTTCCTCTTAATTAGAACCTGGGGCAAACTGCAAAAGTTGGACCCGGGATCCGTGTTGTCCTTGATAGTGAAAGAGACCAGACAATACATCCGGTTTCAGCCTCTGTGGATTACCCTGCGCATCTGGTTGCCTTTTCCCTTATGGTTATTGGGCATTATTCCCAGCTATTGGCTGGCCGTGCTTATTTCAGCAGGCCTGGCAATCTACCTGCTCTGGCAAACCAACAGGAAGTTGAGCGAACTGGCGAATTAATGGCGCATCCTGTCACTGCGAAACAAAAATCCCCTCATGAAAAAAGCCATCCTCACCTGCGCCGCCCTCACCCTCCTCACCCTCCTCTGCGCGGACAGCGTCGCGGAATTGCACTATGCCCGCCCACAGCCAGATTATTAAAAAGAAAAACTCCGAAGCCCCAAGAGCTTCGGAGTTTTAGATGACAGGGATAGTTACGCAGCAACAGGCACAAAAATATTCGGCGTCCACTGGGTCGTCATGGCGCGGGTATTAACGCGGGCAAATACGATGGGTTTCCCTTCACTGCCATATTTATCCAACAAGTCAAGGTTGAGCTGGCGAACCTCCGGGTCATCTTCCGGCAGGAGAACCAATTCAAACTGCTCCGGCAACACATTCAGCACTTTGGGATTGTTCAAAATATATTTAATGATCTCCCCTGTCAAATGTACATTTCGCTCAACCACAGCGGAGTTCATTTTTGATTTAGCCATTGCTCGTATCTCCTGCGGTAAATATGCCTGTTAGCCACAATATCGTTCATCGCAATCGTATATGCTTCATTGTAGTCCTGAACGATCATTCGCGTCTTTTCCTGTTCTTTGTCTGGGTGCATTCTATCACGGTGGGCATAGCCATGCGCCGTATCATACCTGACCACAGGCGTCCAGCCATCCTCATCCGAAAATCGGCATTCCAACTGCACAACGAAACGAAGAATTCGTCCGCGGTCAGACTCAAACATCACGCGTAGGACATCGTAATCATCAAGCAAGTGCCGGAACTCAACCGTTCGCATCCTCCAATTTTACGACAAGTGAGGTTTGATAGACTCCCCCGCCAATTGCCCCGCCTTTGAACCGAATTCAAACACGATTACAATCCTCCCCATGAAACGCCTCCTCCTCACCTGCGCCGCCCTCGCCCTCCTCGCCCTCCTCTGCGCGGGCAGCGTTGTGGCCTGGCAATACGCCCGCCCGCAACCGGCCTCCAAATCCGAACACCCCTACGAAGGCGTTGAGTACATCCGCGATGTGCGCACCAGCCCGCGGGAGGTCGTCATCCACATCCTGCGGATTGACCTGCGCGCCGAGGGCATCCGCTTCCTCGTGACGCCTTCGGACGGCGACACACTTGGGGCGCGCACCACCTCCGATTTCCTGGCCGATTTCGGGGCGCAGATGGCCATCAACGGGGACGCGTTCTCCCCGTGGTACTCCAACTCCCCGCTCGACTACTATCCCCATCCCGGCGACCCCGTGGACGTGATCGGCTATGCCGCATCCGAGGGAACGGTCTACTCCGACTATCACCCCGACACGCCCACGCTCTACCTCACCCAGACCAACAAGGCCAGCTTTGAACCGGGTGGGCGCGTCCATAACGCCATCTCGGGCACGGAGATGCTCGTCCGCAATGGTGCGAACATCGCCAGCGACGACGCCGCTCCCGCGCCCCGCACCGCCATCGGCCTGAACCGCTCTGGCCGCGAAATGCTCATTGTCGTGGTGGATGGCCGCCAGCCGGGTTACTCGGAAGGTCTCACCCTCCCCGAACTCGCCGACCTGCTCATCAGCCTCGGCGCGCACGATGCGATGAACCTCGACGGCGGCGGCTCGTCCACGCTCGTGCAGGAAGGCACGCTCGGCCCGGTCGTCCTCAACAACCCCATTGATCGCAACCTTCCCGGCTGGGAGCGGGCGGTCGCCAACCATCTCGGTATTTTTGCGAGGGAGAAATGATTCCGTAAAAAGTAAGGAGTAAAACGTAAAACCCAATTGCGGTCACTTTTTACGCTTTACGGTTCATCAAAAAATCCATGGAAAACAAGACAATCCTGATCACCGGCGCCACCGCAGGCATCGGACTGGCCGCGGCAACGGAACTGGCCCGTCGGGGGGCGCGTATCCTTGGGGTCAGCCGCAACCCGGAGAAATGCGCGCACATCGCCGCGCAGCTCCGCGGGGATACCGAGAACCCGGAGGTGGCGTTCATCCCCGGGGACTTGTCATCCCAGCGGGACATCCACCGTCTCGCCGGGGAAATCCGTTCAAAGTACGCTCACATTCACGTGCTGATCAATAATGCCGGAGCCATCCACATTGCCCGCAAGTTGACCGTGGATGGCATCGAGCGGACGTTTGCGCTCAACCATCTGGGCTATTTCCTGCTCACCAGCCTGTTGCTGGACACACTCAAGGCAAGCGCGCCCGCCCGCATCATCAACGTCTCGTCGAGCGCGCAATATGGCGGCCAAATTCGCTGGGACGACGTGAGCCTGTCCGGGCGGTACCAGCCGATGAAGGCCTATCGCCAGAGCAAACTCGCCAACATGCTCTACACTCACGAACTGGCGCGGCGGCTGGCGGGGACGGGCATCACGGTAAATGCGATGCATCCCGGCCTCGTCAATACGGATATTGCACAAGGCAACGGCTGGCTGATTGGGCTGTTGCGGCGGTATATCCTGCGGAACGCGCTGACGCCTGAAGAGGGGGCGCGCACGATTGTGTACCTTGCCAGCTCGCCGGAGGTGGCAGATGTCACCGGGAATTTCTTTGTCAGGGAAAAGGTGCGCGCACCCGCGGCGGCCAGCCTGGATGAAGAGGCCGCGCGGCGGTTGTGGGAGTTGAGCGAGCAGATGACGCAGACTCAACCAAATCTTTACCGCAAAGGGCGCGAAGAAGCGCAAAGCAAACGAAGTACTTAAAGAAAAAAACTTTGCGCCCTTTGCGATGAATTCCTTTGCGCACTTTGCGATAATTTTTTCAAGGAAACTGACATGTCTAAATATGAACCCATCGAAAAATCCGTCACCATCATCGGAGCCGGGCTGGCAGGCTTGACCGCCGCCCGCAAACTGCATGCCGCCGGCTGGCAGACGACCGTGCTGGAGGCGCGCGGCCGCGTGGGCGGGCGCGTGTTCACCCTGCACGAGGGCTTTGCGGGCGGGCAATATGCCGAGGGGGGCGGCGAGTTTATCGAGGCGTTCCACCACCGCATGATCGGGCTGGCGAAGGAATTTGGGCTGGCGCTCGCCCCCGTGGGCGGGATGGAGGCATGGGGGATGGGATTGGCCCTCGAGGGGCGCGTGGGCCGCGCCGATGATGTGGCGTTATGGGGCGCGGACCTCACCATCGAAGCGGAGAAACTATGGGGGGCGTTCTCCCTGTTGGGCCAGCACGTCCCAGACCCGGCGCGCCCGCAGGACAGCCCGGACGCCGCCCAACTCGATGCGCAATCCATCGCCCACTGGCTGGCCGATCAGCCGGTGCACCCGCTCGCCAAAAAAGTGTTTGCCACCCGTTTACGCTCAGAGTTTACAGTGGAGTTGGAGGAACTGAGCCTGCTCGACATGGCGCGCTGGAGTTCCTTTTACTATGCCGACACCGGGGCCGGGCGGAACAGCTTTCGCGTCCAGGGCGGCAATGACCTGATCCCGCAACGGATGGCCGCCGCGCTCCCCGATGTGCGGCTGAACGCCGTGGTGATGGCGGTGAAACAGGAGGCCTCCGGGGTGGCGATCAGCTACCGGGATCAGACCGGCTTGGTGAAGGTCGTCCGTTCCGGCTTCGCCGTGATCGCCGTTCCCTTTGGGCCGCTGCGCACGATTTCGTTTGATCCGCCCCTCCCCTTGGAATCGCAGGCTATGGTGGACGGGCTGACGTATGGGGTGGTGACGAAGGTGATGATCCAGTACGCCCCGCCGCTCAGCGAGTTGGGCTGGGGCGGGCGCATCCTGACCGACCTGCCGATGACGTGTACGTGGCATGCGAGCGGCGGCCAGCCGGGGACGTATGACATCGTGACCGTGTACACGGGGGCGGAGGCGGGCAAGGCGTTTACCGCGCTGGATGAGGCGGCGCGCATCCGGGAGGCGGTGGCACAGGTGGAGCGCGTCTGCCCCGGCTCGGCGGCGCGCGTGGTCGGGGCGCGAACGATGGCGTGGGCGAATGAGCCGTTTACGCAGGGGGCGTATGCGGCGTTCAAACCCGGTGAGGTGCTGAGGTTTTGGGAGGGGCTGCGCGACCCCGTCGGGCGGGTGTATTTTGCCGGGGAGCACATTGCCGTGCACCAGGGGTATATGGAGGGCGCGGTCGAGAGCGGGGAGCGGGCGGCGGAGGAAATCCGCTTGAGGGAAGCGCGTTCCTGATTAGCGCTCGCCAATCCTGTTCAGCACCAGCCAGTCTTCCACTGGCCAGAGCGACCCGCGCCCGCCCCCGAGGAAGATTTGCCAGATGTAGACAAAGGCAAGGGCGGATTGGGCCAGGGTAAGCGGCGCGAGGTTCTGGTTTATGCCCAGCAGGAGGATGGCGGCAATGGCAGTGACGCGGGGGAGGAGGCCGAGCGCAAGGAACGCGGTTGCGCCAATTTCGGCAAGTGCCAGCCAATGTAAATCGGGATGGGTGAGGTGGGCGGTGATTTGCGGGATGACCAGAAGGGCGGCGAACCCCCTCAGGGGAACGGGACCCCATTGAAGGGCCAGCCCCTTTAGGGGGGCAAAGGGAATCCCGGTTTCCGGCTTCACCACACCAGCCACCAGCCACCAATCCCACAGGAAGGCGGCGGCGAAGGGGAGGCCAAAGGCCGCGGCGGCCAGGTGGGTGCCGGGCGGCCCAAAGAGCGGGAATAGCATGACGAACATAAAGCCCATTTTGAGAGCGGCAAACGCCCTCCGGCGGTGGCTGAAGGGCATGTCATAAACCGGCTTGCCGCGCCGCTCCCGCCACCAGATGCCCGCCACAAACCAATAGCGCGCCAGCCCAATAGGCAGGTACCACCACGGGATCACGCCATACTGGAAGGCCAGGAAGGTGGCCGTGAACACGCCGACAGAGTCCACGGTGAGATCGAGGATTTCGCCGAGGCGGGTGGCATGTTGGGTGAGGCGGGCAATTGCGCCGTCGATATAATCCGGGAGGGAGGCGGCGAGGTATAGGAGGCCGGGGAGCCAGGCATGGATGCCCGCGGGGCGCGGGGCGATCAGCAGGCCGACGACGCCGGACATGAGGAGGGCGCGCAGGAGGGTGAGGGCGTTGCCCCAGCCGAGCGCGGGGAGCAGGTCACTTTCGGGGGTGCGGCGGTTATGGGAGAGGTTGGCCCACAGGATGTAAAGGAAGTATGCGAGGGAAAGGGCGGTGAGGGCCAGCCAGCGCAGGGGGTACGGCGCGGGCCACCAGGTTTGCGCGGGGCGGTATGCCAGCAGAAGGGCGAGGGCGGAGACGACCGCCGCGGCCAGCCAGCGGACGCGCAGGCGGTTTACCGCCGTCGTGAATCGGGTGGCGTCAGGGGGGAGCGCTGGCATTGGGGGAAAATTTCAGGGAGGCGGGGAGACTTGGGGCCGGTTAGGCTTGCCCCTCGGGGGTCCGGTTGATCTCGCCGAGTTTTTGGGTGGCATCCAGGGGGGCGAGGTTTTCGATCTGGAGGGAGAGTTCAAATTGGCAGGCACCCGGCCCGGGTTCGGCGTTGCCAAGGGTGATGTACTGGCCATGATGGAGGGGAATGCGCCGAAGCACCTGTTTGCCATCCACAAAGGTGCCATTGGTGGAGCCGAGGTCTTCGATGAAGAGTCCGTCGAGCGAGCGGGTGATGCGGGCGTGGGTGCGGCTCACGAGGAAGTAGCGGTCAAGCACGGGGATGTGGCAGGCGTTGATGTCGCGCCCGATGGTGATCTCATCCAGTTCGAGGGGGAAGTCCTGGACGGGGAGGTGGTTTTCGAGATGGGAGAGCAAGGCGTAGGGCTGGCCGGCGGGCATGAGGCTGGCGATCTCATCCCAATGCGTGAGGCCGAAGAGTTCAGTGAGGACGCGCACGATCTCCTGGGGCTGGAAGCGATGGCGGCTGTAGCCGTCCGCCCGGCCGCCGCCAGACTCGAAGCGCAGGGAGACGGCCCATTCGGGGACCTGGTCGGGGGTGAGGATGGAGAAGTGTTCCCAGGGGAGGGTGATGGGGCGGCATTTGCGGCGCAGGTCTTCGTAAAGTTGGGTGAGGCCGGCGTCGGGATGGGTGAAGCAGACGGCGGTATGGAATTTGAAATCTTCCCAGTCTATGGTTTTGCCGGGAAGCCAGGGTTTTTGCCAGGGCGGGGCGGCGAGCAATTTCTGGCGGACGGTTTCGGCATAGGCCTGCACTTGTTCGTGCGGGTTTTTGAAGCCGCGGCCCTCCACACCGGCGATCATGCGTTTGGGGCCGGCATACCAGCCATCGTCGGAGTGGCAGGAGATCTGCCCAAAGTAATGTTTAAGTTCCATGATGCCAATCCCGCTCTCGGAGACGATCAGCAGGTCGAGGCTGGGGTCGGCGAGGTTGGCGATGACGGCATAGTAGGGCTGGTGCGCGTGGAATGCCTGCCACATCTGCTTGCAAATTTCGATGGTGGCGCGCATTTCGTGGCTGTAGTCGGGAGACCGCGGTTCGCCATCCGGGGAGCGTCCGATAAAGAATTGTACGGTCATTGTGGTGGGCCTTGCGGAATGGCGTCTGTTTGGAAACACCGCTTCGGGTTGGAGGCAAAGCCGGATTATACCTGATGGGGTGTGCGGAAAATGATGGCTGGATGAAAAAGCGGGAAGGCCGCGCACCCCCCTCTTGCTCCCCCCGTGGACGGGGGGAGAACCGGCTTTTCGCTCAAGTAAAACCATGGAATTCAACAAGCCTCCCCCGCGTGCGAGGGGACGGGAGGGTGTCGCCTCCGCGAAGTTGCAATGAAAATCATTCGGTTGGTGAAGCCCCGGCGGGTTATATTTTGCTCATCCGAAACCTCGCTATTGCAGGAGGGTTCTTAATCCTGTATAGTTTGGATCGCGTTCTATCCCAACCAAAAGGAGGATCTCCAATGAAACGCATCATCCCCATCCTCGTCCTGCTCGCCCTGCTGATCCCAGGCTCGGCGCTGGCTGCGCCCAATCCCCCGGCGCAATCCACCATCCCCACTTTTTCCATCCAGAGCGTGGTGCAGGGCACATCCGTCACTATCGTCACCTACAACTTCCCGGCCAACGACTCGTTTTCCGTCCGCATGGGTAAATATGGGACGCTGGGCATCGGGGGCACGCTCATAGGCACACAGCCTTCCGGCGCGGGCGGCTCATTCGTCGCCACCTACACCATCCCGGCAGCGCTCAAGGACGAATACAAGATCGCCATCCGGCTGGAAAGCCCGACCAGCGGCTACTACGCCTTCAACTGGTTCTACAACAACACCACCGGGGGAGGCGGGGGCAACCCTCCCCCACCGCCGCCCCCCGCCACCATCCCGATCTTCTGGGTCCAAAGCGTGGTGCAGGATAGCACGGTCACCATTGTGACGCAGAATTTCCCGGCCAATGACCAGTTCACGGTCACCATGGGTTATATGTGGACGCAGGGGATTGGCGGCATTGTCGTCGGCACGCAAGATTCCGGCGCGGGCGGCACTTTCACCGCCACCTACAATATCCCCGCCGCCCTCAAAGGCCAGGCACAGATTTCCATCCGCCTGCAAAGCCCCACCAGCGGCTACTACGCCTACAACTGGTTCTGGAACTTTACCGCCACGGTGACTGTCCCGCCTCAATAGACCTACAATCCAGCAGTTACACCCCAAACAGGGAGGGCGCGAACCCTCCCTGTTTTTTTTCGGACACACATACCATGCGCCGCTTCGCCGCCCTCCTCACCCTCGCCCTGACCGCCTGCATCCCGACAGCCGCGCCGACTGTCCAGCCCGGCGAAATCCTGGCGATCAACCAGACGCTCACACCGCACCCGATCCCCCCGGCGAAATATCCCGACCCCGGCTATTTCCTGGACCCCGGAAAGTTTGATTGGGTGCAGGTGGTCTCCGGGTTACCGCTCCCCCTCGGGCTCCAGAACGCCCGTGATGGTTCGGGGAGGCTGTTTGTCAGCGGGCAGGCCGGGGAGGTGCTCATCCTCATGGATGGGGAAATCCTGGCCGGGCCGTTCCTCGATATTACCAGTGCAGTGGACATGACCCATAACGAGCAGGGACTCCTCGGGCTGGCTTTTCATCCCCGGTACGAGGGGAATGGGTATCTCTACGTCTATTACATCAACCACGCACACAACTCCATCCTGGCGCGCTACCAGGTTTCAGCGGACGACCCGAATTTCGTTGACCCGGCCACCGAACAACTTGTACTGGCCGTCAAACAGCCCTTCCACAACAACAATGGCGGCGGGCTGGCTTTTGGGGGGGATGGCTACCTGTACTGGGGACTCGGCGATGGGGGGGATTTGTCCGACCCTTATGACAATGCCCAATCGCGGGAGTCCCTGCTGGGAAAGATTTTGCGGCTCGATGTGGACTCTGCTGAACCATACGTCACCCCGCCGGACAACCCGTTTGCCTCCGGGGGCGGCCTGCCCGAAATCTGGGCGCTGGGCGTGCGCAATCCCTGGCGGCTCGCGTTTGACACCCTGACCGGCGACCTTTACGTTGGCGATGTGGGGCAGGCGACCTATGAGGAGATCAGTTTTATCCCGGCGGGTTCCACCGGCAGCATCAACCTCGGCTGGGATTTCATGGAAGGCCTGCACCAGTTCAACCTTGTGGATGAGGCCCCTGCCGACATTGCCTCGCATGACCCCATTTTTGAGTATGACCACACCGCGGGCTGTGCCGTCATCGGAGGCCTCGTCTACCGCGGCGCGCTCCCGGATTGGCAGGGACTCTATTTGTTCGGCGACTACTGCCTGGGGAAAATCTGGGCCATGCAGCGCGGCGAGAATGGCCGCTGGCAATTCCAATTGCTCTACCAGCTCAACAAAACCATCGTCGCTTTTGGGGCGGATGAGGCCGGGGAGATCTATATTGTCACGCGCCCCGGCGAAATCTTCAAACTCGTACCCAAATAATCCTGTGCGTTGGAACGTTGGAACGTTCAAACGTTCCAACGTTTCCCGCCTCATGGTATCCTGCCCTCATGCCCATCCGCCTCATCGAAAACACCTTCATCCCCCTCGCTGACGGCACGCGCCTCGCCGCCCGCCTCTGGCTCCCCGCCGACGCGGAAGCGCACCCCGTCCCCGCCCTCTTTGAATTCCTCCCCTACCGCAAGAACGACGGGACGGTTTTCCGCGACGCCCTGCGCCAGCCGTACTTTGCCGCGCATGGCTATGCCGCCGTGCGCGTGGACATGCGCGGTTCCGGCGACGCCGATGGCATTCTCCTCGACGAATACCTCCAACAGGAACAGGATGACGCCCTTGAAGTGATCGCCTGGCTCGCCGCCCAGCCCTGGTGCAACGGCAATGTGGGCATGCACGGCATCTCCTGGGGCGGCTTCAACAGCCTGCAAGTGGCAGCACGCCGCCCGCCCGCGCTCAGGGCCATCCTAGTCATCGGCTTCACCGACGACCGCTACCGCGACGATGTGCATTACATGGGCGGCTGTGTCCTCGCCTCCCAAATGCTCCAGTGGGCCACCGTCATGTTCTACAGCAACGCCGCCCCGCCCGACCCTCGCTTTGTCGGCGACCGCTGGCGGGAGATGTGGCTGGCCCGCATGGAACAAACGCCCCCCTACCTCGAAACCTGGCTCGCCCACCAACGCCGCGACGCCTACTGGAAACACGGCTCCGTCAGCGAAGATTACGCCGCCATCCAAATCCCCGTCCTCGCCGTCGGCGGCTGGACGGACAGCTACAACAACTCGCTCCCGCGCCTGCTCGCCGGGCTGCGCGCCCCTCGCCGCGGGCTGATCGGCCCGTGGGCGCACGCCTTCCCCGAACTCGGCCCGCCCTCCCCCGTCATCGGCTTCCTGCAAGAGAGCGTCCGCTGGTGGGATCACTGGCTCAAAGGGCGCGACACCGGCCTGCTCGCCGAACCCTTCCTCCGCAGCTACATCCTGCAATCCCAACCCCCCACCCGCCACCACACCTTCCTCACAGGCTATTGGGTGGCTGACCCCGCCTGGCCTTCTCCATTTATCCGCACCCGCGAATTTTTCCTGAACGACGAAGGGGGCGCGCCCACCCTCGGGGACTCACCGGCCCCTGAAAAAACACTGGCTTTCCGGGGGCTGCAGACCCACGGGTTTGATCTGATCCCGTGGGCCAGCTACGGCACGCCCGGCTCCTACCCCGCCGACCAGCGCGCCGCCGATGGCGAATCGCTGGCATTCACCAGCGCCCCCCTCACCGAGCGGCTCGTCATCCTCGGCAACCCCGAACTCAAACTGGAAATCGCGTCAGACCAGCCCCTCGCGCTCGTCTGCGCCCGGTTGTGCGACGTGGCCCCGGACGGAACTTCGCGGCTGGTCAGTTGGGGGCTGCTCAACCTCACTCGGAGGGATTCCCTTGAGGAGCCCACCCCCCTGGAACCCGGAAAGAGCTACGCGGTTACCGTTCAACTCAATCTCGCTGGCTATGATTTCCCAAAAGACCACCAGATCAGAATATCCATTTCCCCCACCAATGCCCGGCACGCCTGGCCCTCACCGCGTCCCGTCACGCTGACTGTGTTCACCGGGGCGGGCTGCCGCCTGCGCCTGCCCATCCGCACCCCCCAGCCGGATGACGGCACGCTGACTTTCCCGCCGCCGGAGAGCGCCCCGCCCATCCAGGCAAAGTGGCTGCGCACAGCTTCCCGCCAACAAACGCTGACCCGCGACCAAATCACGGATACCCTGGCGCTGACGATTGAACAGGACGCCGGGCGTTTCCGGCTGGCCGATGGGCTGGAGGTAGACGAGTGGACACACGAGACGCACAGCATCCGCGAGGGCGACCCGCTCTCGCTAACGCAAACGGTGCGCGCCCGGCTGGCCTACCGCCGCGGCGCTTGGGGCGTGCGCATCGAAACGGAGAGCCGCCTGGCCGCCGACGTCACGCATTTTTACGTGACGAATGAGATGCTGGCTTTTGAGGGGGAAATGCAGGTGTTTACAAAATCGTGGTCAGCGAAGATCGAACGCGACCTGCTGTAGGGGCGGGTCCCCCCGCCCGCCCCGCATGCCAGTATGCAACCACCCATCCCTAAAACGCACTGTTTGGCGCGTTATTTTTTTTCCGCCCTGGCTGTATACTATCCAACATGCCGCGAAAATCCCCCCTGGCCCTGATCCTCCTCGGCGGCTTGATGCTGGCTGGCCTGCTTATCTGGCAAATCCTGGTGGCAGGGCAAGCCTCCAGCGTCCCTGTCATCATCAACGGTACGGCGGTGCCATCCCTGCCCACGCTCGATGGAAACGCCGTCTCCCAGGGTGCGGCTCTCTACCAGCAATCCTGCGCCGTCTGTCACGGCCTCGAATTACAAGGCGCACCGAACTGGAAAACCCCGCTCCCGGACGGTTCTTTTCCCCCGCCGCCCCACGACGACAGCGGCCACACCTGGCACCACCCCGACTTCCTGCTCCTGCAAATTATGACCGATGGCGGGAAAAAGGTGTACGACGGGACCATGCCCGCTTTTGGGGAACAGCTCACCCCCGATGAACTGCGCGCCATTTTGGAATTCCTCAAAAGCAATTGGAACACCGACGCCCGCGAATTTCAATGGTGGATCACCAATACCTACCCCACCCCCACGCCCGGCCCCGATGCCTAATCCTCCATCCATGTACGGGCGAAGCATTTGCCCGGAATCTTTACGTTTTGCGGAGCCAGCCTGGGCACATGCTTTGCCCCGTCATCCCTGTCGCGGCGATCCCGTTGGCGGCGATCAACGCGCAGTTTTTGCGCAGGTTACAATTTTCAGGATGAGCCGTCCAACGGCTATGGCAGGCGAAAAATGATGAAGAACCATTATGTGCGGTATCTGCTGGCTTTCCTCGTTCTGATAGTGTTGTGCGCCCTCTTCGCCATCAAACTTTGGGGGATGCACCCCGTCCACTTTTGGAACCGGATCATGGCGGACGCTTCCTTCGTGATGCTCTGCCTGACGCTGATCATCGGGCCAGCTGTGCAATTCGTGCCGCGGTTGTGGCCGCTGTCGCCGTGGCGGCGGGAGTTGGGGGTGGTGGCTGCGTTGGCGGCGCTCGTTCACGTGGTCATTTACATGAAATCTTTCAGATGGAATCCTTTGGGGTTTTTCATCGAGCGGGGGACGCCTCACCTGGTCTGGAAGCGGGATGCGTTTGCCTCCTCCAACTGGGTCGGGCTGCTGGCGCTGGGCATTATCCTGATACTGGCGCTGACGGCCAATGACTTTTCGCAGAAATGGCTGGGGAAGGGCTGGAAGTTTCTCCAGCAACAAAATTATGGCCTTTTTGCCCTGACCTTTGTGCATATCTTCCTGTTCCTTTACCTGGTGAATGAGGTGAGCCGGGGAAGTGTTTACACCGTTTTCTGGTGGCTCTCGTTGATTACCGTTGGGTTCCAGATTGCCGGTTTTGTGAGGACGGTCTGGCTGAATGCGCGGCGGCGGGGGATCATCGATCCGTAATGGCATTTTGCAGGGAGGGTTCATCCACGAAATTTCAAGGCCGGATGAACCCTCCCTGGGGTACGGATCAAAAAAAGCGGGCAGGGTAATCCTGCCCGCTTTACATTTTCACGGCCAACTCAGGGCGTGACGATCATTTTCCCAGTCATCCCCTGGATGTAATGCGAGCCGCCATCGGCAAAACAGCCGATTTCCCATTCGCCCACCATGTCTGCGGTGACGGTGAAGGACATTGTCATTTCCTCCCCGCCCTGCGGGATGGACACCATGAAACCGTGGTCTGCCCCGCCCATCCCGCCCATGTCATGTTCATCCGAGCCGCCCGACATTACCGGGCCTTGTGATTCAAACATGTTATGTTCAAAGGTGGAAGGCGCTGCGCCTTCGAGCATGATATTCCGTCCAACCATAAATTCATGCACCAGCGCGCCTGTATTGGTCAGGTGAATGATCACTTCCTGGCCCACCTGAACTTCAAGCAGGTTGGGGGTGAAGGCGAATTCCGTCATTTCGATGGTGAACTCCACCGGCGGCGGGGAGCTTGTACAAGCAGCAAGCATCAGGGCGGACAGGATCAGCAGGGACAATATTGAGATGCGTTTCATTGGGGTACCTCCAAAATAGATTGGGTTGCCCGTTAAGGATAACCGCAAGCGCGAATTGATGGATGGGCAGGATCGCCTGTTCCTGCCATGTCAATTGGCCCATGTTGTGGCCAGTAGTTCTCAGGATGGGCTTCGTAGTAACGACTTCAGTCGTTTTTCGACCGCGCAAGACGACTGAAGCCTGTGGTGAGTGCAATCGAACCATCGTCACTACCAGCGCCAATGGTTTTCATATTGAGAATTGCTGTAATGTGGCGAATATCCGCGAACGCCAAAGGCAGTCATTCTTACGAATCCGAGTGTAGCGCAAACCTGTTGGGGGACGCCTCATGAGCCTGTCGCTGCGAGGCGCTCCCGGTTTTGCCGAAGCAGTCCCGCTGCCGCAAAAGGGAGATTGCTTCCCTTTGACAGGCTCAGCGCAGGCGTCGGAAAGAGCAACTGCCCTCCTCGCACCGACATGCCGACACTTTTGCGTTGTACCCTGCGAAGGGGAGCACTCAAATGTTGTAGATGCTTTGGGATACAGCGAATTTCCTGGGTGGAACGCAGTCAACCCATGCTGATGCGTAATTGCTCCGCCGATATGCTTTGTGCTGCATCGCCGGTGGATCAATCCACCGGCTGAGGCCGTGAAGCCCGCTGAAGCGGGCTGGCAACCGGTTGTTAGCCGTCTTCAGACGGCTTGATTACGTAGCCCGGGGTTTCAACCCCCGGCGGAGGCGGATCGCTGAACAGTACCGTTGATTCTACATAATCTGAGTGCACCCCTGCGAAGCAAGGGCCAGCGTAACTCCCCCAAAATAAAGTAAAATCCCAAAGTGAATATCGTGATAACGACCCGTTATTGCCAACCCCACCCACCCCGCCACACACCGGTTCCGCGCCCTTCTCGAACCGGTGTTTTTGCTCATCCGAATATTTCATGAGGAAGCCAGGAATGCAGGAAAATAAGCCGAAAAACGGTTCTCTTCCTGATTTCCTGGATTCCGTGTTATTTCACGGATAGGCGCTCAAGGAGCATATGCCCGCCACCATCCTCGACCGCCTCGCCCGCGGCCCCGTCCTCGGCGACGGCGGCTACCTGCTTGAACTTGAAAAGCGCGGCTACGTGCGCGCCGGCCCCTTCACCCCCGAAGTCTCCCTCACCCACCCGGAGGCGCTCGCCCAACTCCATCGCGAATTCCTGCTCGCCGGGGCGGAAGTGATGCAAACGCTCACCTTCTATGCCAGCGAGGACAAACTCGCCACCGTCGGGCTGGCGGGCCAGGTGGAAGCAATCAACCGCGCCGCCGTCCGCATCGCTAAACAGGTGGCCGGCGAGGGGGACGCGCTCGTCGCTGGGAACCTGAGCCTCACCTGGGCCTATGACCCCACAGACCCCGCCTCCCCCCACCGGGTGCGCAAACTCTTTGATGATCAACTCGCCGTGATGAGCGAAGAAGGCGTTGATTTCATCATCGCCGAAACTTTCTCCTGGCTCGGCGAAGCCCTGATCGCCGCCGAGCGCATCCGGGCGGCGGGATTTACGGCGATGGTCACGATGAGTTTTGAACAGGACCCGCACAGCTACGAAGGCGACACGCCCGCCGACTGTGCCCGCAAACTGGCCGACGCGGGCGTGGAGATCGTGGGGGTCAACTGCCTGCGCAACCCGCAATACACCCTCCCGCTGGCCGCAGAAATGCGCGCCGCCACCTCTGCTTACATCGCGGCACAGCCCGCCGCCTATCACACCCCGCACGACCACGTGGATTTCACATCCCTCCCGCAGTTCCCCACCGGCCTAGACCCCCTGCAAATGAGCCGCCACGAGATGGGCGAATATGCCCGCCAGGCGCGCGACATCGGTGTCAACTACATTGGCTCCTGCTGCGGCGCGGTCGCCACGCACGTGCGCGAGATGGCGCGTGCCCTCGGCAAACTCGGCGCGGATGACCGCCCGTGGCGGGTGGATTACAGCAAGCCGATGTCCGCCTACGAACAACACGGGCACGAAAATCAATGAGACCGCCATCAGGAACGGCGTTCCTCCCGCACCGAAAAACCTCGCCGAACCAATTACAGGAACGCCGTTCCTCGGTAATGCCGTGAAGCAAACCTACGACACCATCGTCCTCGGCCTTGGCGGGATCGGGGCGGGCGCGCTCTATTGGCTGGCCCGGCGCGGCGGCGACGTACTCGGCATCGAACAATTCGAAGTCGGCCACGTGCGCGGCGGCTCGCAAGATCACTCCCGCATCATCCGCCTCTCGTACCACACCCCCGCCTATGTGGAACTCGCCAAACAAGCTTATGCCGCCTGGGCTGGATTGGAGGATGACTCCGGGGAAAAGTTGATCCTCAAAACCGGCGGGATAGACCTGTTCCCACCGGGGGGCGCGATCCCGATGAGCGACTACACCCAAAGTTTGAACGCCGCCCGCGTGCCCTACGAGATTCTCGACGCCCCGGAAACCATGCGCCGCTGGCCGCAGTTTATGCTGGCCCCGGATGTGCTCACGCTGTACCAGGAGCAAAGCGGCATCGCCCCCGCCGCCAAATGCAACGCCGCCCACCTGCGAATGGCACGCGCCCATGGCGCACAGATCATGGACAATGCCCCGATTACAAATATCCACCCACATGGAAGCAAAATCGAAGTGGAAGCTGGCGGGACGCGCTTTACCTGCCGGAATCTTATCCTCGCGGCGGGGGCGTGGACCAACGGGGCGCTGGCCCATTTTGGGGTACGGCTCCCCCTGGAAGTCACGCAGGAGCAGGTCATTTATTACGCCAGCCCGCGCGTGGCCGATTTCGCCCCGGACCGCTTCCCCATTTGGATTTGGATGGATGAGCCGTGTTTCTACGGTTTCCCCGTTTACGGCGAGGCCGGGCCAAAGGTGGCGCAGGATGTAGGCGGGAGGCCGGTGACGGCGGACACCCGCAGTTTTGACGCCGACCTGGAGAGCACCCGGCGCACGGAGGCGTTCCTGCAACGGGTGATCCCCGGTTTGCCCGGTCCGCAGATTTACACCAAGACCTGCCTGTACGCGCTGACGCCCGACCGGGATTTCGTGCTTGACCGTCTGCCCGACCACCCGAATGTGTTTGCGGCGGTGGGCGCGGGGCATGCGTTTAAGTTTGCTTCGCTGTTTGGGAAGGTGCTGGCGGAGTTGGCGCTGGATGGGCAGACGGCCAGCGATATTTCGGCGTTCAAGCTTGACCGCCCCATTTTGCAAATGGAGAATCCGCCAAAAAGGTATATGATTTAGCCGCGCAGATGCGTCCCCAAGGAGGTGTTGGCCGGGAAAAATCGTGTACGGGCATTCCCTTGAAAAACCTTGCTGAAAATATGGAGATGAAGAAATGACCAAGAAAAGATTTCCCCTGATGCTTATGGTTGCGCTGGCCCTGTTGATGGTCGCCTGCACCCCCAGGCAGTCCCCCGTCCTGCGTATCGGCTGGGCCGGCAGCCCGGATACCCTCAACCCCGGCGCAGCTATCCTGACCGAGGCGTACACAATGTTCGCGCTCGTCTATGACACCATCTACGAACTCCAGATTGATGGGACTTACAAGCTGGATGTGGCCGAGAGCGCCGATGTGTCCGATGACGGGCTGATCTGGACCTTCAAAATCCGTTCCGGGATCATGTTCCATGACGGGACCTTGATGACCGCCAGCGACGTGGCGTTTTCCCTTAACCTGTACAAGGCCCATGAGGATTTCCCATACCTGAATTCCTATACATACAACTTCGCCAGCATCGAGGCCCCGGATGATACGACCGTCGTCGTCACGCTGACGGAAGCCGTGCCGAACATGGATTACCTGGTCTCCTACCTGTACATCCTGCCGGAACATATCTGGACGGCACACATGGAAGGCGCAGCCGCCGCCGAGTTTGAGAACCTGGCGATGATCGGTACCGGCCCCTTCAAAATGGTGGAATACCAACAGGGTGAGTTCGTCCGGCTGGCCGCCAATCGGGATCATTTTGCCACCCCGCCAAAAATTGACGAGGTCATTTTCCAGACGTTCGCCAGCCAGGATGCGCTGGTACAGGCCATCAAGACCGGGCAGGTGGACATGATCACGGAGATGCCCAGCACGGCCTTCGCGACCCTAAAAACCGAGCCGAACGTCGCCCTCGTGACGGGCGCGCCTTTCGCCCCTTACGTGAGCGATATCATCTTCAACCAGATTGACCCGGCCAACTGCCCCGCCGATGTAGGCGTTTGCTCCGGCCACCCGGCCCTGCTTGACCGCAATGTACGGCTGGCGCTCGCCCATGCCACCGACAAACAGAAGATCATTGACATTGTCCTGCTTGGCCTCGGCGATCCGGGGCTGGCGTTGATCCCGATTGGGCTGGGGCCGTGGTACAACGATTCGCTTGTGGATTACGCCTTCGATGTGGCCGAAGCCAACCGCGTGCTCGATGAAGCCGGTTATGCCGATGCGGATGGCGATGGTATTCGTGAGATGCCGGGTGGCACGAACCCGCTCATCTTCCGGCTGAACTGGCCGAGTGACAGCATCGCCATCCCGCGCATGGCTGAGTTGCTCTCCGAAATGTGGCTCCAAGTTGGTGTGAAAACGGAGTTGCAGGCCATGGACCCCGACGCACTGACCGCCGTGTGCTGTCCCGCCTTTGACTTTGACGTGATGCTCTGGGGCTGGGGCTCCGATCCTGACCCAAGCCTCCTGCTGGGTGTCATGACTACCAGCGCCATCCCGGATGGTAGCAGCGAGACCGGGTACTCGAACCCTGAGTACGATGCCCTCTATGACGAGCAGTCGGTCGAACTGGACTTCGCCCGGCGTCAGGAAATCGTCTGGCAGATGCAGCAAATCGTCTTTGATGAGGTCGTTTACATCATCCCCTATTACGAACAGAACGTGCAGGCCTACCGCACCGACCGTTTTACGGGGTGGCTGATTGCCGCCGGCAAACTGGCGTTGGAAGATGTCAGTTCGCTGACCGTGATCGAACCGATCAGGTAGTTTCGGGTGTTCCAGTGTCAGGTGTTTGGGTGTCAGGTGTTCCGGTGTCAAGTGTCAAGTAGAAGTTTTACCTGACACCTGATACCTGGCACCTGTCACTTGACACTCCCTTCCCTTCATGTCCCGTTCCCGCTACCTCCTCCGCAAAATCTCCTGGTCGCTTTTTACCGTCCTCTTTGTCATTGTATTTAACTTCTTCCTGTTCCGCGTGCTTCCCGGCGACCCGGCGCGCGCTGGGGTGCGTGACCCGCGCATGAGCGCCGAGGCCGTGGAAGCCATCCGGGTCAAGTTTGGGCTGGATAAGCCGGTGATCAACTGCTTCCAATCCCTCAACCCGATTAAGTTCGGGGATTGTGCCGTCAACCCGCTGGAGACGCAATTTTTTATTTATGTGGGCAACCTGTTCAAAGGCGAGTTGGGCCTCAGCTTCCACTATAACCGCCCGGTGACGCAAGTCCTGGTGGAACGCCTGTGGAACACCATTTTGCTGATCGGGTTGGGGCAGATCCTCGCCATCGTCATCGGGATGTTCCTCGGGATTGTGGCGGCCTGGCGGGCGCGGACGGTCATTGATTACACCGCCCTGCTCGGCAGCCTGCTGGCCTGGAGCCTGCCCACCTTCTGGCTCGGCATCATCCTGCTGTTTTTCGGCAGTTCAAATTTCGGGCTGCCGATTGGGGGCAAGGAAACCGCCGGGGCCGGCTTTACCGGCTGGGAACACTGGCAGGATATTGGCCGACACCTCCTGCTCCCCACCCTGACCTATACCATCGTCTATATGGGTGAGTACATGCTGATCATGCGCAGCGCCCTGCTCGACGTGCTCTCGGAGGATTACATCCTGACCGCCAAAGCCAAGGGGCTGCGCACCTTCCAGATTATCAAAGACCACGCCCTCAAAAATGCCATGCTCCCCATGGTCACGATTATCGCCATCAACCTCGGTTTTACCGTGGCCGGGGCGATCCAGATTGAATCCGTCTTCTCGTGGCCGGGGCTGGGCGGTGCCATTTATGAGGCCGTCGTCCGGCGGGACTTCCCCGTCCTGCAGGGCGCGTTTCTCCTGATCGCCTTCAGCGTCATCCTCGCCAACCTGCTCGCCGACCTGACGTACTCCTACCTGGATCCGCGGGTGCAGGATGTGTAGATACTCGTAGGAAATCCCCTGAGTTCCCATGAGTTCCCTTGAGTTCCAGGCAAATGAAACCCTTGCGCACCCGATCATCCTTGCCCACCCGCCTCCCCTCATGACCTCCTCCCCCCCCACCCGCACCTTTTTCCAAACCTTCCGCCGCAACCGTATCGGGCTGGTCGGCCTCGTTATGCTGATCCTGTCCATCATCGTGGCGGTCTTCGCCCCGCTGGTTGCGCCTTATGACCCCAAAGCCTCGGTCGAGATCACGATTGACGACCTTTACGCCCAACCCTCCGCCGCCCACCTGCTCGGCACCGACGACGCCGGGAAGGACGTCCTCTCCAACTTTATTTTTGGCTCACGCGTCTCCCTCATCGTCGGCTTCTTTGCCTCCTTCATCTCCATCTTCATCGGCGGCGTCACCGGCATCATCGCCGGGTTCTACGGCGGACGGGTCGAGAACGTCCTCATGCGCATCACCGACCTCATGCTCGTCATCCCCGACCTGCCGCTGATCATCGTCTTTATCGCCCTCACCAAACCCTCGCTGTGGAACATCATTTTCGTCATCGGCATCTTCGGCTGGACGACGACGGCCCGGCTGGTGCGCTCGCAAACCCTGGCGGTCAAATCGCGCAAGTTCGTCCTGCGCGCCCGCGCCCTCGGGGCGGGCAACCCGCACATCATCCGCCATCACATCATCCCGCTCGTCATGCCGCTCATCGTCGTCAACACCGTGCTCGTCATCTCGCTAGCCATCCTCAACGAGAGCACGCTCAGCTTCCTCGGCCTTGGCGACCCGACGGCGCTCAGTTGGGGGCAGATGCTCAACTACGCCTTCAGCCGCGGCGCGATGAGCGCGGGGGCCTGGTGGGCGCTGGTTGCGCCGGGGTTCGGCATTGTCTGGGTCGTGCTGGCGCTCACGCTGTTGGGGCAGGGGTTGGAACAGGTGCTTAACCCGAGGCTGGAGACCCACCATTTGAATCACGCCCCCCAGGGAAATTTATCCACCTCCCATCAAGGGGAATGGACTGAGTTCACCGGGGGGCGCGTTTTATTGGAAGTGGAGAATCTCTCGGTCAATTACCTGACCCCCGGCCAGCCCCCGGCGCGCGCCGTGGAAAACGTCAGCTTCCGACTGCGGGAGGGCGAAATGCTGGGGCTGGTGGGCGAAAGCGGGTGCGGCAAATCCACGCTGATGCTGGCGCTCCTGCGCCTCCTCCCCGCTGCCGGGCGCATTGTCAGTGGGCAAATTTTGTTTGACGGGCGCGACCTCGCCACGATTTCTGAGGACGAGCTGGCGCGGGACATTCGCTGGAAGGGGATTGCGATGATTTTCCAGGGGGCGATGAATGCGCTCAACCCGGTGCGTACCGTGGGCGACCAGATCGCCGAGGCCATCAAACAGCATCTCGACATCACCGACCCCGCCGCGCTGGAGGCCCGCGTGGCGGAGTTGCTGGAACTCGTGGGGATCAGCTCATTCCGGGCGGGGCATTACCCGCACCAGTATTCGGGCGGGATGCGCCAGCGGGCGATGATTGCGATGGCGCTGGCCTGCAACCCGCAGGTGATCATCGCCGATGAGCCGACAACCGCGCTGGATGTCATGATCCAGGCGCAAATCCTCGAACTGCTGGCGAACCTGCGGCAGAAACTGGGGCTGTCCATCATTTTTGTCACACACGATTTGGGCGTGGTCGCCGAGATGTGCGATACCGTGCTGGTGATGTATGGCGGTGTGACGGCGGAGTATGCGACGGTGGACACAATTTACAACGAGCCAAAGCATCCCTACACACAGGAGTTGCTAAAAGCCTTCCCCGACCTGACCAAACCAGGCGCGCGGCTGGCGGCCATCCCCGGCTACCCGCCCAGGCTGAATGACCTGCCGCCCGGCTGCCGCTTTGCGCCGCGTTGTCCGGCCGCGTTTGACCGCTGTCACGTTGAGGCCCCTGCGCTCCATGCGTTGAATGGGGATGGGCATATCGCAAGCTGCCATTTGGTAGAATAGGTCATTCTATTATGGCGCTCCCTGATTTCAACGAAGCTGGCGATTTGCCTCCCGGCGTATACAGGGCAAGCCTCAAAGAAGCAATCGAACATTTTAACTTTGGCGGGCTGGAAAGACGCCGATGCACTCAACGGCTGGAGCATATTTTCAACCTGGCTCAACTCACAAATCACGTGCAACGGTTCATTATTTTCGGAAGTTATGTTACAAGCAAACCAGCCCCGAATGATGTGGATATTATTTTGATCATGGCGGATGACTTTCGCATGGAAGATTGCCCTTCCGAATCGCGAGGAATTTTCGACCACGCCATTGCACAGGCAAGATTTGGGGCGAGTGTTTTTTGGGTAAGACCCGCCCATTTGATTGGCGAGACCGTTGAAGACTTTGTAGCCTATTGGCAAACGAAACGGGATAAAGAGAAACGTGGAATATTGGAGGTCCTACTATGATTACAAATGATCAAGAACTAATGGCAAGCCAGGAACGGATCCAAAAATTTCAAACATGGCTTGCCACCATGCGAATAACCGCGCGTCCTGAGGAATTTTATGCTGTGACCAGTGGATACCGGCTGGAAATTGAACGGATGCAGGCAGAGGTATTGGATTATCTTCTGTCACCGGCACCACTCGGGTTTGAAAAACAGACAGCCTAAATCTTAATGATGCCTCAATTTCCAACCGCCAACCTGTTATCCGTTTCCTCCCTCCGCAAGCTGTTTGCCGCGGACAAGCCCTCGCTATTCCGCCGCGGCGGGAAGCAGGTTCATGCCGTGGATGGCGTCAGTTTTGACCTGGCGCGCGGCGAGGTGCTGGCGCTCGTGGGCGAATCAGGATGCGGCAAATCCACCCTGGCGCTGACCCTCATGGGGCTGGAGGACGCCACCGAGGGCAGCATCCACTTTGAGGGGCAGGACGTGACCCACATCAATGGGCATACCCTCAAAGATATGCGCCGCCACATCCAGATGATTTTCCAGGACCCTTACGAGTCCCTCAACCCGACACAGACCATCGGCGAGATCGTGGGCGAGTCGCTGGATGTCCACGGATTGGCGGGCAATCCCCATTACCGGGAGGAACGCGTCCGCCGCGCGCTGGAAGATGCCGGGCTGAAACCGGCGGAGAACTTCATCTACCGTTACCCGCACGAGCTTTCCGGCGGCCAGCGCCAGCGCGTGGTCATTGCCGGCGCGCTCGTGCTGGAGCCAAAAATCCTGCTCGCCGATGAGCCGGTCTCCATGCTGGATGTCAGCATCCGGGCGGAAATCCTGAACCTCCTGCTCGAATTGCGCGAGACGCGCGGCATCTCCGTGCTTTTCATCACGCACGATCTCGGCACGGTAAGCTATTTTGCCGACCGCGTGGCGGTCATGTATTTGGGGCGGATTGTCGAGATCGGGACGACGCGGGAGGTGCTGCAAAACCCGCAACACCCGTACACCAAAGCCCTGCTCTCCGTCGTGCCCGTGCCCAACCCGCGCCTGCGGCGCGAACGCATCATCCTGCAAGGGGAAACGCCCAACCCGATCAACCTGCCGCCGGGGTGCCGCTTCCACCCGCGCTGCCCGGTGGCTGTGCGTGAGTGTTGGACGGTGGACCCCGGTCTGGTAAAGGTGGGGGAAGAACATGAGGCGGCGTGTTTGCTGGTCAGCGCGATTTGACCGTTTCCATTTTTCCTGCCATAACAAAAACGGCGTTGCTTCATCAGCAACGCCGTTTTGATTCACCGTGAGTTTTCCAGCCTCAACACTCGCTATACCCGCACGAATAGCATTTGCGGCAGCCTTCCTCGTTGACGACGGCGGCCTCGCCGCATTCGGGGCAGAGGTCGCCGATCTGGGAGGGGGTGGCGCCCATCGGGGTCACGTCCCCCAGTGAGTGGTAGCCATTCCGGGGGGCGTCCTCCCCCGCCGATTCAGCGAGGTAGCTGTCGAGGGCTTGCGCCACGCCATCGGGCAGGGAGCGCACCCGGTTCGGGCCAAACCCGAGGGAGCGGCCGCCACCGATCCCGGCGAGTTGCTGGAACACGTCCCGGAGGCGTTCGCGGGGTTCAACGGGAGACGCGAGCCTCAGGATATAGGAAATCAACCGGCCAATGGCCTCGGAGACGGCGGCGGTTTCGGAACCGGCTTTGGCGGTGTTGATGAAGGCCTCGAAGGGTTGGTCGCCGCCGTTTTCGTTGATGGTGACAAAGGCTTTGCCGAGCGGGGTGCCTACCTGGTAGGTGTGCCCTTTGAGGGCCTGCGGCCGCGGCTTCTTGCGGCCATGCCAGAGAACGGGTTCCGCGGCGGGCGCGGACTCGGCAGTGGGTTCCTTGGCTTTGGCGGTGGCGTGGGTCTCAAGGACGACTTTATCGCGCGAGCCAGTGACGTAAACGGTGATGCCTTTGCAGCCCAGTTCCCACGCCAGCTGGTAGGCGGTGGCGACATCTTCGGCGGTGGCGCCGGCGTTGAAGTTTACGGTCTTGCTCAGGCTGTTGTCCACGAAAGACTGCAGGGCGGCCTGCATGCGGACATGCTCTTCCGCGCTGATGTCGGCGGAGACGACGAAGACGTTTTGCAAATTTTCGGGGAGGGCGGCCACCCCCTGGCAGGTACCGCGCGCCATCACTTCGCTGATGATCTGCTCACGGGTCCCGGCATCAATCCCGGCCCGGTCAAGGGCCAGTTCAAAGGCGGGGCTGGTGTAGGTGAGCTGCAAATCCTGCCCGTGGTCGTTGACATGGCGGATGTAGGCGAGTGCAAATGCCGGTTCGCAGCCATAGCCTTCACAGCCCGCGGCGGTGGCGATAGTCCCGGTGGGGGCTACCGTGGTCTGCGCGCCGTTACGGATGCCGTACTTGCGGATGCCTTTCAGCACCCAATCCCAATTGACTTCCGGGCGGGAAAAGTCAGAGACATACTCCATCAAGGCTGTGGGCGGCTGCCAGGTCAGGTTGTCCTGATCATAGATGCTGCCCTGGATGACTTCAAAGGGGCCGCGGGTTTTGGAGAGTTCGATGCTGGTGAGCATGCAGTGGTAGCGCACGAATTCCATCACCTGTGCGGCAAATTCCTGACCCTCGGGTGAACCATAGCGCACGCCGACGTGGTACATCAGGTCGGCAAGGCCCATGATGCCCAGCCCGATGCGGCGGACACGGTAGGCGGCCTCCTTCAAGCGCGGCACGGCGGGGACGTAGGCATTCTTCTGCACGACATCATCGAGGAAACGGGTGGAGAGCACGACGCTCTCCTTTAATTTTTCCCAATCAACGAGGCCGCCTTCACCGAGATGCTGGGCGAGGTTGACGGAGCCAAGACAGCAATTCTCATATGGGCCAAGCCACTGCTCGCCGCAATTGTGCACCACAAGTCCATTGGCAATAAAGGAATGTGTCTCCGGCTGGTGCAGGTCATACACCATTTCGCGCCCGTCCGGCTCAACGGCCAGCACGGTTGCCAGGAAGGTTTCCTGGTACGGGCCGCGCTGCATTCGGGAAAGATATTCCACGAGGCGGGACTGTTTCGCTTCGGTCAGGAACCCGATCTCATTCGCAAATGGGATCAGGTTCACCCGGCTGACCGCCAACTCATGTTGTGCCTGCGAATAATATTCCTTGAGGCCGCCCTTACCATCCGGCATTTCACGATACCCACCGGAACGGCGATTCTCGTATATCCGGCTGGCGATCCCAAAATTCAACAGCAGACGCTGGACGTCTTTGAGCAATTCAAGATGACTGGAAGCCAGACGCACCGTACCGCCCTTCTCCCTGCCATCCAGGAAAGTTCCATCGGCGGTAAAGAGGGCCTGCAAAAAGCCCTGCTGCATTGCGGCTGACCCGGCCAAAACGGTAGGCGGGACGATATGCTTTCGTGTTTCGCTCAACCCATGATCGGCGGCCCAGCCGCGCAGCCGGTCGGACATTACCCGCGCTTCGTCACGGCCGGCCACATTAATCACGCCCACGGGATAGGAGCGCTTACCCGGTTTTTCAACGATACTGGTAACAGCCTCGGCAAACACGGGGGCCAACTCCTGCTTCTCCTCCCCAAAAAATGATAGAACCGCACGGACGACGTTGATCGTCCCGTCGCCCACCAGCCAGCCCAGCACTTGTCCTTCCTCCAGCGAACCTCCCGGCCCAAACCCGCCGCGGCGGTTGAGGATATGGAGTTTGTCCCCCGAATCCAGATCGCCAGCCGCCACCCAGCCGCGGGCAGTCATCACCTGATGATCGGCGGTCAGGCGCAGCTCATACCCCTCCCGCGTCAACAAACGATACACGTCCTTCATGCCCGTGGTAAACACGGCGGTGGCGGGCATCAGCGTCTCCGCACCCAACCGCGCATCCGTGACCACGCTCAGGGCAACCGCCTCATCAGCCAACTCATCCGCCCGACGCAGGCCTTGTTCGGTATAAATGAGCGTCTCGCCGGTGACGCATGGATTGGTCGCTTCCAGTTGGTACAGGTGCGGCACCGGGTTGGTGGCGTTGGCGGCATCGAGGAACAGGACGCCCGGCTCACCATTGTGATGTGCCTGCTCGACGATTTTGTCGAATAAATCACGCGCCCGCACGGTTTTGTATACCTTCAATGGGATCCCGTTTTCGATGGCTTGTTCCAGCGTCCCGTGGAATTTCTTGTATTCCGGGGACTCCACATCGGGGAATTTCAAGTCCCAATCCGCGTCAGCCATGACCGCTTCCATAAAGGCGTCCGTGATCCCCACCGAGATGTTGAAATTGGTAATAGCATTCTCATCCGTCTTACAGGTGATGAACTCTTCCACATCGGGATGATCAACGCGCAACACGCCCATATTTGCGCCGCGGCGCGTGCCCCCCTGGGCAATCTCCCCAAAAGCCTGATCATAGACCCGCAGGAATCCCACCGGCCCCGTCGCCCGCCCCGCTGACGTGTTGACCAGTGTTTTCTGCGGCCGCAGGCGCGAGAAGGCGAAACCATTGCCGCCGCCCGTCTGCTGGATCAGGGCCGCATCGCGCAGGGTCTGGAAAATCCCGGAGGGGTCGCGCCCCATATCGTCCGAGATGGGCAGCACAAAGCAGGCGGCCAGCTGGCCCAACGGGGTCCCGGCCCCCGTAAAGGTCGGGGAGTTGGGGAAAAATCGTTTGGTCGAAAGCAGACTGTAAAACTTGCGCGTATAGGCCATGACATCATCGCCCCATTCCTCCTCCGCGCTGGCAACGTGATAGGCCACGCGCCAGAAGGTTTCTGCCAGCGTCTCCAGTGGCTCGCCTTGCGCACCCTTGCGCACATAGCGGCGGGAAAAGACAGCCACCGCGTTTTCGGTGAGTTCAGGCTGGCCGGCATCCTCAGGGAACGGCGGGGTGGGGAGCAATCCAGATTTTTCCGCGGGGGTGGGCGGTGCTTGCATCATGACATCCTCCAGAACTTGCAGATTGGGATTAAGAGACAAATCCGGCTTTGCACCAAATACCGCCGGGAAGGCGGGGGCAAAGCCGGGGATTAAGCTTCGAGCAAACGGTCAATCTCGCCGCGCAGGGCGGCCAGATCGTCAAACCCTAAATAGACAATGGCATACCGGATGTAGGCAATCTGATCCAGTTTTTTAAGACCGGCAATCACCATATCACCCACCACACGGGAGGAGACCTCGGCGCGGCCCATCATTTGCAGCGTCGCCTCAATCTCGCCCACCAGCCGGTCAATCTCGGCGGCGGAAACCGGGCGTTTCACGCAACTGATGCGGATACCGCGGATCAGTTTCTCGCGGTCAAACTCTTCGCGTGAACCATCCTGCTTGATGATCAGGGGCGTCGCGAGGATTGGGCGCTCATGGGTGCTGAAGCGATTGCCGCAATCCAGGCACTCCCGTCTCCGGCGAACGCCGCCGCGGGTATCGTGCGTTGTATCAACGACTTTCGAATGTTCGTTTTGGCAAATCGGGCATCGCATTTTGAACCTTTTTTCACGCCAATTCACTCACCCCCATATCCGGGAGTACTAGTGTCATCATCCCCTATATATGGCTATTGGCAGTGGAAAAATTCTAGCATGGAAAACGGCTCAGGGCAAGCAATCCCACCCCCTTTCACCTTAAATTATTGCCTGGATGCCAAACTTTAAGATAAACATGCATGCCTTATCACAGGTTGGCTGAATGACCGCACAATCGCCAAACGCACTGGGATAACCGGATTAGCCCGGCAGGTCGGTTGCCAAAAGCCGCGCACTACGCCATAATTGCCAAGGATTGCATTTTCGTATTTTGTTTATTGCGGACACTGCAATTATTTGAGACGCACTCCTTGATTCAGCGTGGAACAGCCAGGAGCGGCGTTGGATTGGGACAATAAGGGCAACTTTTTTGTATCGAAACAGACAAACCGAGATCACTGAGGCCCTCCGAAAGCTTCTGGCAGGGATTATTCCCAGGGGTGAATTGCGATTGTTGCAACGCGCACTGCAAAAAGGCGAGATTTACTTTGGAATAAATGAGCCCAGCCAAACCAGAAGAACGGTGTCAGCCCACCTGTTCGGGGACGTTTTTTCGATCGAACTCCCGGAGTCCGCCGCCGCCAAGCTTGAGTTGGTTGATTCCCTGGAGAGCCAGGCCGGGGCGAGCCTCCCGCGGGGTTCCTATCTGCCCCGCGGGCGTGATCCGCATTTTGTGGGCCGCCAGCTCGAAATCCAGGCCATCCGAGAGCAACTGCTTCGGGGCCAACATCCCCCCATCGTGATCAGCGGCCCGCCGGGGAGCGGGAAATCCGCTCTGGCGGCGGAGTGTTGCTTCCGGTTTGCCGGACTGTTTGGCGGCATCCATTGGCTCCAAGGCAACGAAGATCTTCAGATTGAAATTGGCATGGCCACCGCCGTCGACCGCCAGATGGGATGGGCCGCCGATCTCCCGGGTCTCGTGGAACAGGCCATCACCAGTTGGGATGAAACGCACCTGATCATCCTTGATGGGGCCGCCAAATGGACAGACATCTCCCCTTGGATGAACCGGCTGTCCCGATTTCACCTCCTGGTAACAACGCGGGAAACCCCCGGGGCCATCGGGGATACCGTTTTCCACATTTTGCTTCCCCCTCTCAAACCGGAGGAAAGCGGGATGATGCTGGGCAAGCTTGCGCCGCGGTACGCCCCGCAGTCCGCCGTGCAGATGGGGAAGATCGCCGCCGCCCTCGGACACTTACCAATTGGGTTGCAGCTTGCCGCGGCCCACCTGAACACCACACCGGACGCTGACACCCAGCGCTACACAGAAAGCATCCAAAAAAAAGCCACCCTTGTCTCGGATGCCACTCTCTATCAATGGATGCTCGCCAATCCCGGCGAAGTGAATGCCTCCCTGGCCTCCGCCTTCCTGCTGATCTTTGGCCGAATTGAATCAAAGAACACGCTCAGACTCCTGGAAACGATGGGGTATTGCCGTCCGGGCGTCATGATTCCGCGTGCACTTCTGGAAAACGCCCTCAATATTGAAGGCGGGACACTGGAGATCGCACTCGAAGAGCTGGTCCGGCTGGGTCTCGCCAACAACAGCCAGCTGGGGCCATTCCTCGAACCGGTGTTGGCGCGGCTGATCCTCCAATGCAACCCCGCCAGCTTCCAGGAGGATTATAAAGATCAAGCCATTGGAAACCTCGCCGCGGCGGTCAATGCCCTCGAGGAGCGTTATGGTTCGCTCGATGATGGATTGCTCTTCCTCCCCTACTACCGCCACATCGGGGTGATTGCCGGTCATTCCCGGGCCCATCAAATCCCCGAAACATCGAGCCTCCTGTTGATCAAGGGAGACTATGAAAGGCTCGTCGGCACCCTGCCACAAGCCATCCACTCCTACCTGGGAGCACTGGCGGCACAGGACAGCCAACCCCGCGCCGATGTGAATTCCGCCGCAACCATCCACCACAAGCTGGGGCTGGTCTTCAGCGCCACAGGGGAGATCGAAAAAGCACGCATACATTTTGAGCAAGCCATCTCCATGCTAAAAGCCGAGGCCGGGCCGCTCCATCCCAGCCTCGCCACCTTCGCCCATAATCTGGGGACGGCTTACCATAAGCAGGGCGATCGGGGGAACGCCATTCCTCATCTTGCCGAGGCGCTGAGAATTGAGCAGAAAGTCCACGGCGAGGCCAATATCCACACAGCTCCACGGGCCAGAAACCTGGCCCAGCTCCTCATCGAAGATAAACAATTCCCCGCAGGGCTGGCCTATTTACAGCAAGCCCGCGATATCTGGGTGCGTGAACTTGGCTCCAACAACCGCATTGTCGCCGAGGTCGAGTTGGAGTTGGCCCGCCTGCATCTCGAACTTGGAAACTTCAAATCAGCTGTCCCCATCCTGAAAAAGGTGATTGCCATCCGCGAGAGCCTGGATGGCGCACGCAACCCCGATTCAGCCCACATTTACCTCGACCTCGGGCTGGCCTGCTACAACACCGGCCAGCTGGACGCCGCTGTCGGCAACCTGGAGATGGCCTACACGCTCTTCAGCGAACTCCAGCCGCCCGACCCCCTCCTGCTGGCGGATTGCCTTGAAAAAATCGCCGCCGTCCTGCTCGAACGCGGGATGCGCGCCGGAGCGCTGGACCGGCTCAAACATGCCCTGGAGCTGCGGGTAAAGCGCCAGGGAGCGATACATGCAGATGTCATCCGCTTGCGGATCGAGATTGGCAAACTCCATAAAACCACACGAAATTTCGAGCTGGCGCACTATCAGATCGCCGCCGCCCTGGAAGTCGCCGGGCAAACGTCCGCCCTGCCCGCCCTCAAAATTGCCGAGCTGGCCGGGGAATTGGGCGAGATACTCCAGGCGCGCGGCGATTTTGTGGCGGCCCTCGCCCAACACCAGCGCGCGCTGAACATCCTCATCCAGCAGGCCGGCGAAAAGGATGCCAAGACGGCGCGCGAATACGCCAAGACCGCCAACTGCTATCACCAGCTGCGCGACTTCCCCCGCGCCCGGCAGGCCTATGACCGGGCGCTGCAGATTGAGCGCACCATTTTTGGCAATGACCATCCCAAAATCGCGGTCACCCTCTCCGCCCTTGGCAAATTCCAGGAGAGTTCCGGGGATATTCCGGGGGCCAGGGCCAGTTTCCAAACAGCCTTGCAGAACAACGAAAAATCCTTTGGTGCCATTCACGGCATCGTCGCCGCCGATTATGAAAACCTGGGGGAATTACTGCTGAAGATTGGCGATTACCCGGCTGCCCGGCAGACCTTTGAGAAGGCGGTCAAAATCTATGAGACCCTCTACCACCCAGGCCATCCCAAAGTCGCCCGGGGACTGAGCAGTCTCGGGGGCATCTGGCACGCCCTCGGGAACCAGGAGCAGGCCAAAACTTATCTGGAGCGCGCCTTCCTCGTGTACGGAACCCTGGAGGACCAGGTTCGCCCCGAGATCGCCATCACCTACAGCCGCCTCGGCCTCGTGATGAAAGACCTCAGCGATTACCAGAAGGCGCGCGATTACCTCAATAAATCCATTGAGATTGACCAGCAAATTTACCCCGACGGACACCCCTCGCTCGCCAGGGATTTCAATAATCTCGGGCTGGTTTTCCAGGAAATGGGATTGGCGGAAAACGCGATCCGGAAGTTTGAACTGGCCCTGGAGATTGATGAGAAATTCTCCGGGGGCAACAGCCCCAAAGTCGCCGCGCGGCTGAATAATCTGGGGCTGGCCTACCTGACCCTGCAAAAATACGATCAGGCCAGCGATTATCTCGCGCGGGCGCTGGAGATTGATGAAAAACATTTCGGGGCGCACCATCCCAATGTCAGCCTGCGCCTGAATAACCTGGCGATCGTGCTCAAGGATTTGGGCAAATTCCAGGAGGCGCGCACCCTGCTGGAGCGCGCTCTGGAAATCAGCGAGAGCGCGCAAGGCGGCCAGCATCCCGTAGTGGCGATCCGCTCCAAAAACCTGGGACAGGTATTGGTGGAAATCGGGCTGTTTGCCGCGGCGCAAGCGCTGTTCCAGAAAGCGCTGGAGATCGACGAGGCCAATTTTGGCCCGAGGCACCCGCGCGTGGTCAAAGACATCAATAACCTCGGGCACGTCCTCAGCCAGTTGGGCGATCTCGAAGGTGCGCGCAAGTTGTTCGAGCTATCCATGGTCGTCTGGGAGGCGGAGCTGGGGGCCGACCATCCCCAGGTAGCCGCCGGGTTGTGCAATTTGGGGCGCGTGCTCCAGTTGAGCGGCGCAACCGCCAGCGCCCGCAATGTGCTGGAACGCGCGCTGGCAATCAACGAGAAGCACTTCGCCAACAACCATCCTGCCATCGCCGCCAATTTGAGTGTTCTCGGCCAGGCTCTGCTGGATGAGGATGAGGTGGAGGCAGCGCGCCGTCTTTTTCAGCGGGCGCTAATCATCCGCATGCGCAGTGTGGGCGAACATCACCCGCATACCGGGCTTTCCCTCAACGATCTGGGGAGCGCGCTCCGGAAATCCGGCCAGTTTGATGATGCAAAAAAGCACATGGATAAGGCGCTGGAAATTTTTGAGACCGCGCTGGGGGCGGAACACCCGGCCACCGCCACGGCACATCACAACCTGGGCCTGCTCCATGCGGCGCAAAGCGAGTTTGAACCGGCTCGCCAGCACTTTGAACAAGCCATCCGCATCCTTGAAAACCGCTTTGGGGAGAGTCACCCGGAAATCGCACAGGTGCTCACCAGCCTGGGAAATGTGTACCGCCAGTCCGGCCAGCTATCCAAGGCCCGCCTGCAATTTGAACGCGCCCTGACCATCAATGAGTACATCTTCCCATCGGGCAACAAGGTGATCGCCCAGACGCTCATCCACATTGGAGAAATTTATGAAGCGATGGGCAAGTATGAGGAAGCGCGCTTTAATTATGAGAAAGCGCTGGTGCAAAACCAGATCGTCTTCCGGGAGAAACACCCGGCCCTCGCGCAATCCTACAAAGTGCTGGGAAACCTGCTCCACGAGCAGGGTGACCACCAGAAGGCGCGCGCCCACCTGGAAAAAGCGCTGGAAATCTACAAGGTATCGCTCGGCGAGGAGCATCCCAAAAACGCCGAGATTGCCAACGAGCTGGCGCTCGTATTGTGCAGCCTGAACTCCCCGGTCGAGGCACGCCAATACATGCAGCTCGCCATCGAGAGTGACCGGAAAAATTTTGGGCCGGAGCATGTTAATTTAGGGCGGGACCTGCATTCGCTGGGGAAGGTCCTGCTGAACTTTGAACAGTTGGAGGAGGCGCAGATCCAATTTGAAGAGGCCTTGCGCATCCGCCGCAAACACCTGGGGGGCGCACACCTGGATACCCTCGCCACCATGCACGAACTCGCCAACGTCCTGCGGCTGCGCGGCGAACCAAAAAAGGCGGAACTGCTGCTCCAGGAGGTCATCGAGAGCCTCCGGCGGCTCTTTGGCCGGGATCACCCCTGGGTGGCAACCGTGATCAGCCACCTCGGACACGTGCAAACTGCGCTGGAAAATTATGCGGGAGCAGAGGAGATGTACCTCCAGGCGCTCCAGATCGACCAGCGCATATTCGGCGTCTATCATCCCCAAATCGCTGAGGATTATCTCCAATTGGGGCTGGCGCTGCAACAGCAAGGCCAGACGAAAACGGCGGAAGAGCACCTTTCAAAAGCGCTTGAACTGAATGAGCGCGTCTACGGCCCGGAACACTCCTGCGTCGGGCACAATCTGCTCCAACTGGGCGGCAACCTGGCTGGGCAGCGCCGCTTTGAGGAGGCCATCGAGCGGCTGGAACGCGCCCTCGTCATTTTCACCAATATCCACGGCGCAAAACACACCGAAACGGCGCGCGCATTAATGGCCCTGGGCACGGCCCAGCACCGGGCTGGCAACCTGACCCCTGCCCACAAATTTCTCCAGGAGGCGATGTCCACCCGCGTCCAAAACCTGGGCGAATATCACCTGGATACCGCTGAAAGCCTGCAACAGTTTGCCGCCCTGCTCTACGATCTGGGGGACATCGGCGCGGCCAAGGAACACTACACCTGGCTGCTGAAAATTGACCTCAAGCTGCATGGCGCCGGCCACCTCCGGGTTGGACGCGATCACCAAAACCTGGGCCAGGTTTTCAAATCCCTCAATCAATTTGAAGATGCCCTCAGCCACTATGAACAGGCGCTCGCCATCCGCATGAAGCAACTGGGCCCGCGCGACCCGGTCACGGCGACCACCCTGAATGATCTCGGCGATCTGTATCGCCAGCAGGGCGCTTACAAAGAAGCCCAGGAATATTTGGAGCAAGCCCTGGATACCTACACCCGTGCCCTCGGGCGCAACCACCCATGGACCGCCGCTGCCTACAGCAACATGGGGCAATTGATGCAGGATATGGGCGAGCCAGAGCGGGCGCGCGCGCATTACCAGAAGGCGCTCGAAATTGACATCAATGCGCTCGGCCCCCTGCACCGGGAACTCGCCACCGATCACATTAATCTCGGCGAACTGGCCTCAGGGATGCAGGATTATGACCAGGCCATCAGCCATTTTCAGATGGCGCTGGAGATCGACGAGCATAATTTCGGGGCAGAGAGTTCCAACACTGCACGCGACCTGATCTATCTCGGATTGACCAGCATGGCGAAGGACGAACCGGCCCCGGCGCTGCAATTCTTCCAGCGTGCATTGGAGATCGAGAGAAACCACGGGGCGCGCAATGGCCTCATTGGCCGGCAAAAACTGGAGGCCATCATCCGGGATATTCAATCGCGGAAACAGGAGTAAATTGTTCTGGTCAAGAAATGCTTGAACATATCTTTGCGAGGGTGGCGATAAAGTTCATCGCTGCCCGAAGCAATTTGCTGCGTCCGGCAGGGGGTTGCTTCGCCAAAAACCCGCTCGCAATGACAGCAGATTTGTTCAACCCTTTGTTAATGAATATCGAAACAGGAGTAAATCATGGGATTATGGGATATCGCTTTTGGTCTGGCAAACGCTGTTTTTCGGTTCCTCTACGCCAACGGGAAGACGACGATTAACAGCGGTCTTTCGATCTTGAACGAGGGCATTGATTCGATCAGCCAGAAAGTCTCGGATTGGCTGTATGCCCAGGGCCAGTATGAGTGGGCCAGCCGGGTCCGCGTACTCAACCGCTACATTCTCAATACGGTCAAGGTGACGGCCTATGTGTTGAGCATCTGGAAAACGTTTGAAATCGTTTCCCGCCTCGCCATTGACGGTCAGCACCTGGACTACATCGAATGAGGCCGCACATGGAAGAGGCACATTTTCGCCACTACAGGCAGGTCATGCTTACCCGGAAAGGGGACGCCGTGGATTTCACCATTTGCACCGCCTCGCCGGAAATGCCCGGCTTTGCAGATGCGTTGAGCAGGGACATCGCCGCGGCGCTCGCCCACCACGGGCGCAAATCCGGCGCGATGCCGCGCGCCGTGACGCTGGATTACACCGCCCCTCAGGGGGACGCGGCACCCGCCGAGGTCACGGCCCTCATCGAACCCATTCAGCCCCGGTTTTCATTGGATGATTTTCTCTGCGAACCGGAATTCCGGGCGGTTATTGATGACCTGCTATTTTTCGCCGAAAATTTCCCGGCCATCCGCCTGCGCCTGAAAACGCACAGCATCACGCGCGGCGTGCTGATCAACTTCTTCGGGCACAGCGGCACCGGGAAGACCATGCTCGTGGAAGCGATTGCCGCGGCCCTGCACAAAGACCTGTTCGTGCTGAATTATGCCAATGTCGAATCCGCCCTGGTGGGAAAAACGCCGAAAAATATCGCCGATGCCTTCCGCGGACTGGACGGGACGCGGGCCATTCTCATGCTCGACGAGGCCGACGCCTTCGTGAGCAACCGGATCGCCAACCTGCGGCAGGGCGCCGAGTACGCACTGAACGCCGCCCGCTCACAAATCATCCGCGAAATTGACAAGTTTGAAGGCCTCATCTTCCTCGCCACCAACCTGTTTGGCACCTACGACCCGGCTATCCTGCGCCGCATCAAGTTCAACCTGCATTTCGACCTGCCCGGCCCCCACGCCGCCCGCCGCATGTACACCGCCTTCCTCCCGCCCGACCTGCTCCAACTGGATGATCCAGCCCGGCTGGCGGAGCAGGCCGCCGGCCTCTCCGGGGGCGACATCCAGAACACCTGCGAAATCATCGTCATGCGCGCCCTCCAGCTTTCCGAGGCCGGGCAGGGTGCGCTCCCCCTGGGAAACATGCTCGACATCATCCGCACCTACCGGCAAAAATTCCAGCCGCAAATGGCGCTCCCGCCATCTGCCGCACCCACCCCCGAACCCCAAGCGAGGCCAACCCCATGACAGCGCACAACAACCCCAATCCCGGCGACCAGGATAAAACTCCCCCCCGCAGACCCGAACCGGGTTCACCAAGCCCCCTGACCCCCAAAACCTTCCTCGACCGCGACATGCTCGAATGGGACAGCGAAATCGCCGAAGCCAGCGGGTTCAACCTCCCACTTGCCCGTACCCGGCCACCCGCCGACAGCCTGCCGGAAACACCCCCCGCCGCCCCCCTCCCCTCCGACTGGGCGCCCCAGGAGCGGCTGACCGGAATGCTCGGCGAGCCGGAGGAGGATGACGCTCCCCCTGACGATTATGAAGAAGGCGGGATGCGCGCCGGCGCGGATGTGGACAACGACGGCTTTGACGACCTGACTGGCGCGCCCTTGCCCCCGCCTGCCCCGGTATCCACACCTGTCCCCGCCGCCGACCCCAACCTGTCACCGTACCTGCCCCCCGGCCCGACCCTCCCCGAGACCCGCGCCATCACCCTCCCCGCCGCCTTGCCCGCCGACCGAAACATCCTGCTCCAGGAGATCACCCCGGAGAAAATGAAGGTACTGATCCGGCGCTCCGAAATCTCCCGCCAGCGGGTGAATGACGAAATTGACAACCTCCCGCACGCCCAGGAACTCCTCGATATGATCCGGGCGGGGAAAACGCTCCTGCTCTCCGGGAAGGAGAATTTTGAGGAAGCCGAGCGGATGTTTAATGAGGTGGAATACCGGCTGGCGCTGGGCAAACGCGTTAAAAATTGGGCACCCATTGCCTATCGCCTGCTCAGCTACGAGATCATCTGGTTGGCGGGGCTGGGCATCAGCGCCTTCATCCTGCCGCAGTTTGTGAGCGGCCAGTTTGCTCCCGGCTCCAGCTTTATCCCGGTCAACATCCCGGAGTTCATCAGCGCCGATGATGTCTACACCCTGATCTCGACGATGATCTGGGGTGGGCTGGGCGGGGTCGTCGGGGCGATGTACTCGCTCTGGCGGCATATCTCGGTCAAGCAGGATTTCAACCCCCAGCACAGCATCTGGTACCTGACCCAGCCCATCATGGGGATACCGATTGGCGCGTTCATTTTCATCGTCCTGCGGGCGGGCATCATCGTGGCGTATGAGGAGTCGATCCCATTTTCCAACCCGCTGATCATCTATCTTTTCGCCTGGATCGCTTCGTTCCAGCAGAACACCTTATACGGAGTGGTGCGTCAGATCATCAAACTCTTCCGGCTGGACGGGCCAAAGTAAGCGCCCCGGCGGGCGTTCCCTGTGCCCGACGTTCTCCGTGTGGCTGATCGCTAACTGGCACTCTCGCGCAATACTCCTGAAACAAAGATTACCCGGCTGGCATGCTAAAGTAGGGGCACTCCGGACTGGCGCTTCATTAAGGGCATCATCCCCGGCACCCGCAATCATGTCCCATTTTCCAAAGGAGTTTGAGCATGCCAAGCCAGCCCTCGCAAGATCACAAAAATCAAGGGAGCAAAAATCATCAGGGCGGATGGTTCCAGACAGACGATGACCGTGGGCAAAATGCGCCGGCAGGGCAGGACCCCCGGCGTCACGGCGAAAGACCGCCGGCAAAATCGGCACGCAAAAAGGACACCCTGAACATCCTGGAAATTCTCTTCGGCGATTGGTAAGCTGGTGAAAGAATACGAAAACGCCGGTGCTTGATGCACCGGCGTTTTTTTATTCCAAAGAGCGAGGTGGCTTAAAGCCTATCCGAATATTCCGTAGTATCGGGGCTTGTCCCCGTAAAAGCGCCCACAAGGGGCTATGTTACGAATTTACGGACAGACACTTAGCGTTTGTTCCGCTTCCGCAGGAAGGTGGGGATGTCCAGGTCTTCCGTATTGAAGGTGCGGGGCTGAAACTCAGCTGGCTGGAGACGCGCGGCTGGTTCCTCTTCCTCACGCTGGAGGGGTTTGGCCGCGCCGGGGAGGTCCATTTCCTTCGGAGGTCGGGCGGTTTTGAAGGGGCGTTCAAAGAGTGAGCGGGTCATCCCGCCGGCCCGTTCAAACCCGGTGGCGATCACGGTCACGCGAATTTCGTCCGTCATGGTGGGGTCAATGACGGCCCCAAAGATCAGGTTGACATCCGGGTGCGCGGTCTCCTTGATAATCGCCGCCGCCTGGTTGACCTCAAAGAGGGTCAGGTCCTTGCCGCCCGTCACGTTGAAGAGGATGCCGCGCGCACCGTCAATGGTGATGTCGAGCAATTCGCTGGAAATCGCCTGTTCGGCGGCAATCCGGGCACGGTCATCGCCGGAACCGCGGCCAATGGCCATCAGCGCCGCGCCGCCCTCGGACATGATCGTGCGGACATCGGCAAAGTCCAAGTTGATCAGGCCGGGCACGGTAATCAGCTCGGAGATCCCCTGGATGCCCTGCCGCAGGACATCGTCGGCGAGGCTGAAGGCGTCGCTCAAACTGGCGCGCTTGTCCACGATCTGGAGCAGGCGGTCATTGGGGATCACGATCAGGGTATCGGCCTGCTCTTTGAGTTTCTCGATGCCCTCTTCGGCGGATTGGATTCTTTTGGAACCCTCAAAAGTGAAGGGCCGGGTGACAACCCCAATGGTCAAGGCCCCCATATCGCGGGCGATTTGCGCCACCAGGGGGGACGCGCCCGTCCCGGTGCCGCCACCAATCCCGGCGGTCACAAAAACCATATCGGCCCCGCGCAGGGCTTCGCGAATTTCCTCGATGGACTCTTCGGCGGCTTTCGCGCCGACATCGGGTTTGCCACCCGAGCCAAGCCCACGGGTGAGCTTGTCACCGATGCGGACCCGGATGGCGGCATTGGAAAGCAGGAGCGCCTGGGCGTCCGTGTTGATGGCGATAAACTCGACGCCCAGCAGGCCTTCATCAATCATCCGGTTGACCGCGTTGCAGCCGCCACCCCCGACGCCGACGACTTTAATTTTTGCGAAGGATTCTGCGTTGTATAAGGGACTCATGGGTTGCATTTTATAGTCCTCCTCGAGAGGGATGATGAAATTTCGGCATGATTGCGTCAGGGCAAAAGCCGCCTAAGTATATCCTTGAATTTGTCATAGTTGAAGATTCCTCCATTTAGTCTGCGCGCCCGCGCGGGTACAAATGCGATTTCGTTCATCAGAACGGCCCATTTCAACAACCCAACGCTGGCCGCATAAGCCGGCGAGCCCAGTTGATCCACCATGCCCACCAGGTTTTCCGGCTTCCCGATGCGTACCGGCATCCCGAGGGTTTTACCGGCTACCGCGCGCAGCCCGGGGAGCAGGCTCGTCCCGCCAGTCAGTACCACCCCCGCGGGGAGCAGCCCGTCATAGCCCGAGCGCTTGATCTCCTGCATCACCAGGGAAAAAATCTCCTCGGTGCGGGAGCCGATGATGTGCGCCAAATCCTGGCGGGGGACGCGCATGGGGCCTTCGTCGCCAAAGGCTTGCACGGTGAAGTACTCCTCCGTTGCCACCTGCTCCACGGACGCATTGCCGTGCTGTTTCTTGATCTTCTCCGCTTCGTCGGTCGGGAGGCGCAGGCCGTGGGCAATGTCTGATGTGATGTGATCGCCGCCCACGGAAAGCACCGCCGTGTGCCAGACATCCCCTTCAATGTAGATCGCCATATCCGTGGTGCCGCCGCCAATATCGCAGACCACGACGCCCATTTCGCGCTCAGCTTCGGAAATGACGACTTCGCCGGCGGCCAGCGAACTGAGTACAAATTGCGAGACCTCCACGCCCGAAGCGCTTACGCTCTGGCGCAGGTTTTCCACCGCTGCGCCCGCCGCCGTGATAATGTGCGCTTCCACTTCCAACCGAAACCCGTGCATCCCCAATGGGGAGCGGATGCCATCCTGCCCATCCACGGCAAAATTCCGCTGGATGACGTGGATCACTTGCTGGTCATGGGGGATTTGTATCGCCCGCGCCGCGTCCATCGCCCGCGCCACTTCGTCCTGCGTAATGGCCTTGCCGGAGACCCCGGCCACGCCGCGGTTGTTCATGGACTGGATTTGCGACCCGGCCAGCGAAACCAGCGCGCTGTTGATCTCCAGCCCAGAGGTGCGCTCGGCCTTATCAATGGCGTGCGTGATCGCCCGCGAGGCCGCCGCCAGGTCCACCACCGCCCCCTTGCGCAGCCCCTGCGACGGTTCAATCCCGACGCCGAGTACGCGGATCAGGCCCTCCTCCTCAATGCGCGCGACGAGCACGCAGACCTTCGTGGTCCCGATATCTATGCCAACAATCGTTGATTCATCCATGCGTCAGCGCTCCATCCGATAATACGGCGCGTGCAGGTGTTCCACGCTGATCATTTTTGGCGAGATTTCCTCCGCCGCGACTTCGCCGACCAGGGCGATGTACACCTGCATTTTTGCGCCGATGTCGGAACCATCCACCCCAAAATAGACATCCCAGCCCCCGGGGTCGCGCCACCCCATCCCGTGATCTGGATCGAACAACATCACTGCACCCGCCGGGGCAGCCTGGCTGAGCGCCACCAGGGCGGATACCTGCCCCTCGGAGAGCAACTGCCGCCCCACATAGGGGTTGGCGACAAGCGGGTTCCCGGTCTCATCCACGGGGGCGATGATCATCCGGGGGGCCTCGACCACCAACAGGGACCCGGCGTCGGCGCGGGAGATGAAGGACACCCCGCTCCCATCCACGAGGACGACCCCCTGCGGGTGTTGCCAAATCAAAATCGGCACGCGCTCCTCGAGAACCACGTCCACCTTGTTCGGCCAGCCGACTGCGACGGACACATCAAGCAATTCCGGGAAGGCAACGCGCAAATCATTCTCAAGCCGCAGGGGGTTCAACAAAAATACGGGGATGGCTCCCAGCCCCATCACCTGGTTGAGGTCACGCTCTTCCAGCCGGTCAAGACCCTCAAAGCTGGCCCCAGCCACCTGGAACATGGGGGCATTCCAGGCATAATAGAGCAGCACGGCCAGCCCCAGAGCGAGCAGGCCGGACAGCCAGCGCAGGTTCGGCTGGAGAATGGGCAGGGAGGGCAACTGAACTTCCGCGCCGGATGCGCCAAGCGCAATGTCATAGCGGCGGCGGCTGTTCTCCTTTTTGCGGGGACGCACGGGCATTTCCATGGGCATACCGCGCATCATCACGGGATGACCGTGGGCGGATTTCCCATAGGGCTGTGGGGCGTTGCGCGCGCGCTTGGGCGTTTTGGCGCTGGTGCGGTGGGTGCGTCGCTGACGTGTCATTTCCGCACGTGTGCTGTTCTCTCGTTCGCTCATGTTCTTTCCAATTCGGTTTGAGGATGGTATTCGCGTACCGTCTGGTCGCGGTCTGCTTTGCGCTGGAGGGCCAGTTCCACCAACCGGTCACATAACACGGGATAGGTTATCCCGCTGGCTTCCCACAACTTCGGGTACATGCTGATCCGGGTGAAGCCGGGGATGGTGTTGATCTCGTTGAGGTACAGGTCGCCGGTGGCTTTGTCGAGCAGGAAATCCGCCCGGGCCAGGCCGGCCCCATCAATCGCTTTATAGGCCCGCACGGCCAGTTCGCGCGCCCGCTCCGCCACTTCCGCCGGGATGGGCGCGGGGATCAGCAGTTCCGAACGGTCATCGTGGTATTTGGATTCGTAGGTATAAAAATCGCCAAAGGGCACCACTTCGCCCGCGATGGAGGCCTGCGGGTCGTCATTGCCGAGTACACTCACTTCGATCTCGCGCCCACTGATGCCGCGCTCGATCAGGATACGCCGGTCATAGCTGGCGGCTTCCATCAGGCCTTCGAGCAGGTCGCCGCGTGAGCGGCATTTGGTAATCCCGACGGATGAGCCGAGGTTGGCGGGTTTGGTAAAGAGCGGGTAGGCGGCCATGGCTTCGGCGCGGCTGATCACACTTTGAATATCTGCGTGCAATTCACTGCGCAGGGCGAGGACGGACTCAAGGACGGGGATACCGTTAGCGCGCATGACATCCTTGAACGCGGCCTTGTCCATCGCCAGGGCTGAACCCAAAACACCTGACCCAACGTAGGCCAGATCAGCCAGTTCCAGCAATCCCTGCAAGCTGCCATCTTCGCCAAAAGTCCCGTGGAGGACGGGGAAAACCACATCGAGCCGGGCAAACAACGAGAGGAGCGCGCCCGTTTCGCTGGGTTTGATCACGTACAAATCAGCCTGTGCCGGGTCAGGAAGCAGGGCGGCTTGGGCCAGTCCTGCAAAGTTCCCGTCCAGCATCGCTTCCAGCACATCACCTTCCGGGGCCGTACTCACCAGCCAGCCACCCGCGCGGGTGATGCCGATCTGGGTGACGGCGTATTTTTCCGGGTTCAGCGCAGCGAGTACGGAGCGCGCCGACATCAGTGAAACAGCATGTTCGCCGGAGCGTCCGCCAAAGATTACGCCAACCCGAAGTTTAGGAGTGTCTGCCATTTTCGTCATCCGCAATTCGTCCGGCATTCGTTACGCCGGAGGCCACTCCCCGGCCAGTTCGACTTCCAGTTCAAGCGTCACGTCAAATTGCTGCGCCACCTCGGCGCGGGCGCGCTCGATTAACTCAAACACGTCTTTGGCGGAAGCCCCGCCGTGGTTGATGAAAAAATTGGCGTGCAGCGGGCTGATCCCGGCTGCGCCCACCTGCAGGCCTTTGAGTCCGGCCGCGTCGATCAACCGCCCGGCATAGTCGCTCTCCGGGTTCTTGAACATCGAACCCATGCTCGCGCCGGGCGGCTGTGTGCGTTTGCGGTGCGCCAGGAAATGCTCCGTTTTTTCCCCGATCAGTTTTGGGGAACCAGGCTCCAGCTTCAACTGTGCGGCCAGCACAAGTGCTAATCCGGGTTCCTGCTTGAAAATGGATGAACGGTACGCATAGCCCAGCCGGGCAGCGGGCCATCGTTCCCGTTCCCCGCCGCGTAGGAGTACGTCCGCCCAGACCAAATTCCCGGCCATATTGCCGTCATGCGCGCCCGCGTTCCCCACCACTGCCCCGCCCACCGTTCCCGGCACTCCTCCGGCCCACTCCAGCCCGGTCAGGCTGCGGCTGGCCGCCTGCCGTGCCAGCGCTCCAAAATTAGCCCCGGACTCAGCCCAAACGCCCTCCCCGTCAAAGTGGAAAGCCCGCGCTTTATTAAGGACCACCACGCCGCGCACCCCTGCATCGCTCACGAGCATGTTCGAGCCGCCGCCCAACACGAGGAATGGCAGGTGCGCATTCCACAGGAATACCGCCGCCTCGGCCAACTCCTCGGCCGAAGTGACGGTCAGCAACGCATCCGCCTCGCCGCCAATGCGGGCAGCCGTATGGGATGCCAGGCGCGCGTTGAATTCCACGCGGCGGCCAAATTGGGCGTGCAGGGCATCCAGGGGGAGGGTTTCGGGCGCGGCGATCATTTCAGGTGTTAGAGATTCCGGATCGCCTGGATCAATTTCAGGATCACTTCGCGGGCATTTGATGGCTGCCGGTCGCGCAGGTTGGGCGCGGGCCGGGCGGCGACCAGCCGCATCGACCCGACTTCCGCCGTTTCAATCTTGAATTTGCGGGCCTCGTTCTTTTTCATGGCGTACCCTCCGGTTCCATCGATTTCCGGGCAGTAAAGACTTGCTCACTGATTTGGTCGGCGTCGCCCGCGGAAAGCACCAGCAATATGTCGCCCGGCAGGAGCGACCCGGCCAGGTGTACAGAAGCCTCACCCAAACCAGCAATGTGTCTCGCATCCGGGTGGCGCATGGTGGCGAGCAATCCCGACAGCGAAAAATCGGCGGGCTGCATCTCACGGGCCGCATACACATCGGTCACGATGACGTGGGCCGCCCCGGCAAACGCGGCGGCAAATTCGCCGAAGAGCGCCCGGATGCGGGAAAATGTATGGGGCTGCCAGACCACCCAAAGGGGCCGGTTGGGATAACGAGCCGCCGCCGCGGCCAGTGTGGCGCGAATTTCTGTGGGGTGGTGGGCGTAATCATTGATGATGGTCACTCCCCCTGCCTCGCCGCGCACCTCAAAACGGCGGCCCGTCCCGCGGAATTCACCGAGGGCCGCGGCCACGTCGGCAGGAGCCAGCCCAAGGGCTGCCCCGATCCCGAAAACCGCGAGCGCGTTCAGCACATTGTGCTGGCCGGGGACTTGCAGGGCGCACTGCGCCAGCGTCTGTCCGTCCCGTTCCACCTCAAAGGTGTAACCCGCGCCGGGGACGGCGACCAGGTTGGTGGCCCGCAAATCGTTGTGCGGGGCGAGTCCATAGGTGCGCGCCCCCCGCGTTTCGGCGGCGAGCGTGCGGGCCACAGGATCATCCCCACAGGCGATGAGCAGGCCTTCAGGGGTCAGGAGCCTGGTGAACGCCCGGAAAGCCGCCGTGAAATCCGCCGGGGTCGGGAAGCAATCGGGGTGATCGTGTTCCACGTTCGTGATCACGGCGATTTGCGGGGCCAGGCCGAGAAACATGCGATCATATTCGTCCGCTTCGATCACAAAATGCGGGCCAGCCCCGGCATGGGCGTTGGCGTTCAAATTTTGCAGGGTGCCGCCCACAATGTAGCTGGGGTCCTGGCCGAGGCGGGTGAGCATCCAGGCGGTCATGGCGGTCGTCGTGGTTTTGCCGTGGGTGCCGGCAATGGCGATGCCCGTTTTACCGGCCATCATCCCGGCCAGGAAATCCGCCCGTTTGAGGACGGGTATCCCTTTGCGGCGGGCGGTCTCCACTTCGGGGTTGGTGTCCGGGATGGCGGAGGAGCGGACGACCAGGGTGGCCCCGTTGACATTGGCCGCCGCGTGCCCGATGGTGACGCGCACGCCCGCGTCGCGCAGTGCGGCGGCGTGGGGCGAGAGCTGGCGGTCGGAGCCGGAGACGGCATAGCCGCTCTCGTGCAGGACGCGCGCAATGGCGGAGAGGCCTGCGCCGCCGATGCCAATGAGGTGGATGTGGTCGGTCTTGTCCATCAGAGATTACACGAAGACGATGACGACGAATGCAAAGGCAATCGCGATAATAAAATAGATCCAGGGGACAACCAGCAAGGCGGGCGGGAGGGCCTGGATCAACTCAAGGGTCTTGATGCCAATTTCGGAGCCGCCGTTGGGAGGGCTGATGTGTTGGAGGATGGTTGGGTTCAGGTTGTAACCGATTTGGTGGAGGAAATACCAGATTGATCCAATAACCATGTACCCGTTGATGCCGCCGATGATGACACCGAGGACTACGTCCTGGGCACGTTCGCGGGTAACTTTTGCCGCCGGGAAGCGCGACAGGCGGGGCGTTTGGTAGCCAAAAAAGGTGAAGAGGATGATGATGATGGAGCGCAGCCAAAAGTCCAGCGGGATGCCCACCGCGACCGAGGTGGTATCAGCAAAGTTGGTCAGGAAGGGGGCAAAACGCTCGAGGATGGTGATGATGAAAATGGCCAGCAGGACGCTGAAGGTAACAAGCAACTCTTTGGCCCAGCCGCGCATGGCGCCGGCCAGCCCAAAGAAAATGACGAACAACCAGAAGGTAAAGTATAGGGAGATCATAGGCGGTTTCTTTTGGCTATACGCTCCGTGCGCTGTCCCGCTCCCGCGGCCAGACCGGCCAGCACACCGGCAATCTTTTGCGCAGCCTGCGGGTGGGCCAGGCTGAGCATGGCGGCAGACATGCTCTGTTTGCGCGGTTCATCTTGCATCAAACTGCGCACGGTTTCCAGCAAATCGTCTGTGAGGCTTTCATTCGGGAGGAGGAGGGCCGCCCCGTGTTCAATCAGGAAATCGGCGTTGACTTTCTGATAGCGCCAGGCATACGGGTAGGGGACGAGGATGGCCGGTTTGCCGAACAGGGGAAACTCGCCCACGGCGGAGGCCCCGGAACGGGAGAGGATGACATCGGCGGCGGCGTAGGCTGCGCCCATCTCCTCGTGGAGGTAGGGGTACGCCCGGTAACGGGGAGCCAGTTCGGCAGGGAGCGCCTCCCCGGCGGCCTGCGCCTCGGCCCAGTCCAGATCGCCGCTGATGTGGAGCACCTGCATTTCGGAGAGTAATTGCGGCAGGATGGCGAGGACGGCCCGGTTGATGGAGCGCGCCCCTTTGCTGCCCCCGAAGACGAGGAGCACCCGAAGGGAGGCATCCAACCCCAGGGTTTCCCGCGCCCCCTCGCGGGTCCAGTCCGCCAGCCCTTTGCGGGTGGGATGCCCGGTCACGGTGAGGTTGCTTCGCCCGGAAAAATATCGCTTCGAATTTTCGGCAATCAGGCAGATCCGGTCGGCAAAGCGGGCGAGCGTTTTGAGCGCCAGCCCGGGTTCAATGTCGGGGACGTAGAGGAGGCTGAGTACGCGGCGGCCCGCGAAGGCAACGGGGACCGCCACGTACCCACCGGTAAATAGCAGGACATCGGGGCGAAATTTGCGGATGAGGCGGCGGGAGGAAAGGAGGCCGCGCCAGAGACGCAGGAGGTTGCCCGGCAGGGTACGCAGGCCTACACCGTGGACCCCGGCGGCCGGGATGGCGGCAAACGGGATTTGTTCCCGTTCGATGAGGGCGCTTTCCATACCGCCTTCCCCGCCAATCCACAATACTTCAGTTACCACATCCATCTCCTGTGCGGCCCGGAGGATTGCCAGGGCCGGATAAACACCGCCCCCACTGCCACCAGCGCAAACCAACAGGCGCACTTTTAGTCCTTCCGCGGCGTCCCGCTCCGCCGCGTACGGTTTCGGCTGTTCGTGTTGCTCGCCATTGGGCGCGTAGTGGCCTTCGAGGCTGGTTCGCCCAGCGGTTTGAGGGTGCGAGTTGCCTGGGCGGAAGTCACCTGCTGGAAGGCCCGGCGTTTCTGGAAATCGATCACGCCTTCAAACTTATTGGCACGCTGGCGATCACCCTGCTCCGAGAGCCGGGAAACGTTCAGAATGATGCCGGTCGCAACCAGCGAGACCACCAGGTTTGAACCGCCCGCGCTGATAAACGGCAGGGCGTTCCCGGCAAAGGGCATCAGGCCGACCATGACCGCCATGTTGATGAAGGCCTCCATGGAAATCCAGATGCTCAGCCCACCCGCCAGGAGCGCGCCCAGCATATCCGGGGCACGGCGGGCAATCTCCAGCCCGCGCCAGAGGAACAGCCCATAAAGAACGAGGGTCACGGTGGCGCCCGCCACGCCGGTTTCTTCGCCAATGACGGCATAAATGCTGTCGGTGGGCGGCACGGGCAGGCCGGTCAGCTTGGTATCCGCCTTGCCGATGCCCTTGCCAAACCACCCGCCCTTCACAAACGCTTCGAGCGACCGCCGGACGTGATAGGAGGCCTCGATGGGATTGCGGACGCCCTGGAGGTAATCGTCAATCCGCTCGCGCCCGGTGTTGCTGGCCTGGACGACCGCCCAGCCGACCACGAGGGTAATGACAAACACGGCGATGATTTGCCGCATATCGCCCCCGGCCAGGAAGAAGAGCAGCCCGCCCAACGTGACGATGGTGAGCACGGCGGAGACGTCCGGCTGGAGAAAGATCAGCCCGCCGACGAGTCCGAGGATGGCCGCCAGCGGGAACAGGCCAAAGCTGACCTGGTTCAGGTAATCGCGTTTTGAATACAGCCAGACCGACAGGTAAATAACGATCATCAGTTTGGCGAGTTCGGACGGCTGGTACGAACCCTCCACGAGTGAGCGGGCCGCGCCGAGGATCACCTCGTTTGCCAGGAGGACGGCCACCAATGCGACAATGGTAAACATCATGCCGGGGACAGCCAGCCGCTGCCAGCGGTGGTAATCAAAATAGGCGCAAAAGACAGCGGCGGCGATCCCCACCGTGAGCCAAAGCAACTGGCGTCCAAAAATGTGCGCGGGGTCGCCAAACACAGCCAGCGAAAAATCCCAACTGGCCGAGTAGACCATGAGGATGCCAAAAACGAGCAGCGTCAACAGCACGAGCAGGAGCGGCAGGTCCGCCCCAATGCGCACGATTCGTTTTTTGGCGTTCACGGCAGTTCGCTGACCCATTTCTTGAAACATTCTCCTCGTTCAGCAAAATCGCTGAACTCATCAAAGCTCGTCCCACCCGGCGAGAACAAAACCACATCGCCCGCGGCCGCGGTGCGGGCGGCGGCGGCCACGGCGTCGCGCAGCGCGGCGCAAACTTCCACCGTCGGCCCGCCCGCGCCGCGGGCCTCCCGCAGTTTTCCGGCAATCATCTCCGCCATCGCCCCAAAAGCGATGACGTGATCCACCCGGTCATGCACCAGTTGCGCAAAATCATCCCAGGGCAGGTCTTTATCCTTGCCGCCAGCGAGCAGGACGATGGGCGCCTCAAACGCCCGGATGCCCGCCAAAGCGCGCTCCGGGGCGGTGGCAATCGAGTCGTTGTACCACGCCGCGCCGCCCCAGTTGCGGACAAATTCCAACCGGTGCGGCACGCCGCCAAACCCGGCAATCCCGGCCCGCATGGCCTCCACGGGCAGGGAGGCCGCCGCGGCAATGGCACAGGCCGCCAGGACGTTCTGTAAGTTATGTTCGCCGCGCAGGAGGATTTCGGCGCGGGGCATGATGATTTTTTGGGAATCCTGATCCCGGAGGACGAGGTTGGCCCCCTCGGGATGAACGTCCACCTCCGGGGAACCACTGCCCCCGGGGAGGGTGGCCGAACCCAGTTCCCGGGGGGCAGTGTTCCCAAAGGTAAACAGCCGCCCTTTGGTTTGTCCGGCCAAATCCCATGCGCCAGGATCATCACGCCCAAGCACGGCAATATCATGGCTTTCCTGGAATTTGAGGATGTTGGCCTTGGCGGCGATATAGGCGGCCATGCTCCCGTGCCGATCAAGGTGGTTGGGGGTCACGTTGAGGACGGCGGCGATGTGCGGGGAGCGGGTAATCAGGTCAAGCTGAAAGCTGGAAAGTTCAAGGATGGCGAGGTCGGTGGGCTGCATCTCATCCACAGCATCAATCAGTGGGTTGCCGATGTTGCCCCCCACCCAGGCGTTGGTGATGCGCCCGCCCATCTCTACGGCGGCGCGCGCCATCCGCCCGACGAGGGTGGTGGTGGTGGTTTTGCCCGCCGAGCCGGTGATGCCAATCACGGGGCAGGGGGCCAGGTTGAGGAAAATCTGCGTGTCGTTGGACAGGGGGATGCCGCGTTTGCGGGCCTCTGCGAGGAACGGCAATTCAAGGGGTACGCCACCCGACGGACAAACCAAATCGGCCCCGTCCAGCAGGCGGAAGGGGTGATCGCCCAGGACCCAGCCAATGGGCAGGCCGGCGAGGCTGGCGCGCGCTTCGCGCAGCTGGCTGGGCTTGCGGCTGTCGTTGAGGACGACGTGCGCGCCGTGCAGGGCGAGATACCGCGCCAGGGCGGTACCCTGCCGGGCGGCCCCTACGACGATGACTTGCATTTCCCGTGTGCTCATTAGATAACCGTCAGGGTGATGCCGATGGTGGCGAACAACAGGTTGATCAACCAGAAACGCTGGACGATCTGGGTGGCGCTCCAGCCATTTGCCATGAGGTGGGCATGGAGGGGCGTTGCCCGCAAAAGCTGGCCGCCGGGATTAAAGAGGGCGTACGCCCGTTCCAGCCCAAAGCTGGATAATTCAAGGACGGGCATGAGCGCAATAAACATGAGAAGCGGCCAGTAGCCGGTCATCAGCGCCAGGACAGCCAGCGTCGCGCCGAGTGCGTACGTCCCAGTACGGCCCATCAGAAGCGCGGCGGGTTTGATGTTAAACCAGAGGAATCCCAGTAATGCGCCGACCAGCGTAAAACAAAACCGGGCGATGAAGATTTGATCCTGGATCACGGCGATCCCGCCGAAGACGACGAAGGCCGTGGCCGCCAGCAGACCGGGCAGGCCATCCACCCCCTCGGTGGACTGGACCGCGTTGACCATCCCGAGGATGACGAGGGCGGCGACCGGGAGATACCACAGGCCAAGCTCCACCTCGCCCCGGTAAAAGGGTAAGTACAGGTCAGGTACCTCCAGCAAATTGTGCAAGCCCCAGGCGGTGGCTGCCGCCAAAAGCAATTGGATTCCGAGATAAAGAACCAACCGCCGGGGCGAGGCGGCGGGCCGCCGTACCCCGCGCCAATCGACCCAGGCACCCAGAGCGGCAAAAGCGAGCATGCTGGAGAGCGGCAGGAAGATGGACGCGCCCAACCCGGTGAAACCGATCAGGGCGGCAAAATTCATGAGGAGCACGAGGAGGGTCACTGGCAGGAGGAAAAGTACGCCGCCCAACGTGGCAGCAGGGCCGGCGGCGGGGGTTTCTGAGCCATGCTGGGCAGGAGTCGTCAGGCGATAATGGTGCAGGATGCGCATAAACGGGGTGCCCCAAATCACCGTAATCAGAAACGTTATGCCGGAAAGCGCCAGCGCCAGCGAAGTCTGTGACATGATTTCCTAATGGCCCGTCAAGGCGTCCCAAACGTCATCGGGCGGGATACCCATCAGGATGACGAGGCGCTCGACAACATCGCGGAAAACAGGCGCGGCGACCTCGGAACCCCAGATGGAAGAGGTGGGTTTCTCGATCCAGATGTAGACGACAAACCGCGGGTCATCGAGCGGCCCCCACCCCACGAAGGAGGTATTGGTCACCGAGCTATCATAGCCGTATGCCGTCGGGATTTCCGCGGTACCGGTCTTGCCGGCGAGCCGATACCCATCCAACAGTGCGGAGGAAGCTTCATTCTCCAACGACGAGGCCAGCATCAGCCCAAGCGTGTGCGCCGTCTCCGCGGAAATTGGCGTACCGTACACCTGGTTGCCTGGCGTAAATTGGCGGCCATTGGTCACCATGGAACGCACGATATGCGGCGTCATCATATTGCCCCCATTCGCAACCGCCGAGACGGCCATGGCAAGCTGGAGCGGGGAGACGGAAACGCCCTGCCCAAAGGAATTCGTGCCCAGATCAGCCGCAAACCAGTCTTCATTACCGGGTAATTTCAGGCGGCCGGAGATTTCGCCGGCGAGATCAACCCCGGTGGTATGCCCGATCCCAAAGCGGGTCATGTAATCGTAAAAATGCTTTGGCCCCAATTCGGAGGCAATCCAGGTGAGGCAGACATTCAGCGAGTGCTGTAAACAACCGGTCATATCCTGGCGTCCCCAAGCCCCATGATCCCAGTTGTAGATCGTACTCCCGCCAATTTCAAAATACCCCTTGTCGTTAAAGGTCGTCTCCGGCGTGACATCGCCGTGATCGAGGGCCGCGGCCATGGTTAGGATTTTGAACACCGAGCCGGGTTCGTATGCCTGGCTCATCGCGGGGTTGAAAGGGATCGTCCCCGTGATCAGGTCTTCAAACTCCCAATATTTGTTCAGGTTAATCCGTGGGGTGACGGCCATCCCCAAAATTTCGCCCGTTTTGGGATCCAGCACGAGGATGGTTCCCCCAACAGCGCCATTTTCTTCCACCGCGTCTTCCAGTACGTCTTCCAGCATGACCTGAATTTCACGGTCAATTGTCAACACGAGATTTGTGCCAGGCGGCATATCGGGCAAGGCCTGCACCAGGTTGGGGTCAAGCGGCATCCAGATGGTCTCCGGTTTCCCTGAGAGCAGTTCGTTGTACTTCTCTTCCACGCCATAGTAGCCTTCGCCATTCCGGCTGACAAAACCAAGAATGTTGGCCGCCAGGGCATCTTCCGGATAACTACGCATCAGGTGGGGCGTATAAATCAGCCCATCCAGGCTTTCAATCTGGCTGCTGAGGACATCCGCGCCGGGCGCACCCAGCGACTCCCCGATCAGCTTAAGCTGATCCACTTTCCCGGCAGGTACAAAATCCGTGATCACCGCAAATACCGAATTTTCTGTGGCTTGCTGGTTGACGATGCCGAGCACGGTGTTGTAATCCTCGCCCAGGACGGACATCAGGGCAAACGCGATCCCCTCGGGATCAGTAACCTGTTGCAAATCCACGCCAACCTGATAGACCGTGCGGTTGCCCGCCAGCAAATTGCCGGAGCGATCATAAATCTGGCCGCGAGCCGGATATACCGTTTGCCAGTAGCCCGAATAATCAATCCCCTGCTGGACAAAATCGGCGGATTGCGGGCTGAGCTGGATGCGAAAGAGCTGGATCACAATCACGGCCCCGACGAAAATGAAGGAGATGGCAACCGAAGAGAATCGCCAAAAGCCATTCTCGCTCATCGTTGTCCTTCCTGGGCTGGCATCGCAGGCTGGATTTGGGTAATGATCTGGCTGGGCTCAGCGACCCAACGGGCCAGCCACTCAAAGAGGGTCTCATTGAACCCCGGAGGCAGAACCGGCTCATTGGAAATCTCGAGCGCCGGGGGCGGGGCGAATTCAACCGCCGTTCCAGGCTGGTAGCCCGGAACACCAACATAGACGATTTGTTCCGGCCCGGTCGGCTTGAAACCCAACTCCCGCGCGCGGTCAGACATGACCGCATAAGAGGTCAGTTGCGCATACTGGATTTCCAGATCCGAGTTCCTTTGGCGGGTATCGAGGATCACTTCCTGCAAAGACTGGACCTCGCGCCCCATCGTGGCAGCGCGGGCGGTCACGTTCAGGTAAATCCCGGCGATAACGGCCACGCCAACAACGATGAGCGCATACACGCCCATCAGCTGGTATTGATTGCGCCAGGGCGCACTGCGGTAGGCCTGGAGGATGGTGTTCTGTGCGACTTTGATCATGATGATTTCGCTTCTATAATTTTTCTACGACCCGTAACCGGGCGCTTCTGGCACGCGGGTTCATTTGTGCCTCTTCAACCAGAGGAACCGTCGGCTTGCGCTTCAGTTCCCGAATGACAGCCTGGTGATTGCAGGTGCATACCGGCTGTTCAGGTGGGCAAATGCAATCCTTGCTCTCCCTGCGGAAGTACTGCTTGACGATCCGATCCTCAAGGGAGTGGAACGCAATCACAGCCAGCCGCCCCCCGGGAGCGAGCGCCTCCACCGCCTGGGGCAGGACGGCCCGCACCGCATCCAACTCGCCATTGGTGGCAATCCGGAGGGCCTGGAAGGTGCGGGTGGCCGGGTGCAGGTTGCCGCCGGTGGTGGCGCTGGCAATCACCCTGGCCAGCGCCCCGGTGGTCTGGATAGGCCGGGCATTGACAATGGCCCGTGCAATCCGCCGCGAATGGCGATCCTCGCCAAACTCAAAGATCAGGTTGGCAAGGTCAGCCTCCGGGAGCGAGTTCACCAGATCGGCGGCGGTGGTTGGCTGGTCGGGGCTGAACCGCATATCGAGCGGGGCATCCCTCATAAAGGAAAACCCTCGTTCCGGCGCATCCAGTTGCATGGAGGAGACTCCAAGATCGAGGATGATCCCCTGGACTGACGCCCAACCCATTTGGATCAGGTGGCTCCTGAGGTCGGTGTAACTGCCCTTTACGAGGGTTGCCCGATCCCCAAAGGGGGCCAGAGCATCCCCGGCCAGCGCCAACGCCACGGGGTCCAGATCAATCCCGAGGAGCAGCCCGTCGGGAGCGGAGGCTTCCAGAATTCCGACGGCATGGCCGCCTGCCCCGAGGGTGCCATCAACATACTTTCCGCCACGGGCTGGCTGCATCGCGTGTATAATTTCTTTGTAAAGTACGGGTTGGTGCATGGCGACTGCAGTTTTAAGCGCTCTGGCTGCTAAGATCGAGTGTTGAAAACCGCTGGGTATTGGACTCCGTATCCTGGAGAATGGCGGCTTGGGGCAGCCAGGTCTCGGGAGCCCAAATCTCAAAATAGTCGCCCACCCCAACGACCACGGTGTCAGTTTCCAGACCGGCGACATCCCGCAAAAATTGCGGCAGGCGGATGCGGCCAGCTTTATCAAGCTCGACGTAATCCGCAGTGGCAAAAATCAACCGTTTGAGTTGCCGGGCCGTAGGATCAGTGATGCTCATCTGGTTCACCCGATTGGAGATGGATTCATAAGCCTGGGCTGTGAGCACCATCAGGTTTCGCTCAAATCCCTGGCTGACATAAGCGCCGCTTGCCAACAGTTCCCGGTAACGCACAGGAATGGTTAAGCGGCCCTTGTCGTCAATTGAGTGAGTGTACTGTCCAAGAAACATATGTTCTAAAGTCCCTTTAACCGGCAGACGCCGGCATCGCCGGCGTCCCACTTTCTACCACTTTCTACCACTATTCACCACATTTTATCCCACTTTTTCCCACGGGGCAAGCAGGATAACCCACTCTTATGTCCGGTTCGGGATAATTTCGGGCCTTCTTTAAGATTTGGGCGAGATTGCCCTAATATCTCGTCAAAAAAGTTTTGATAGGTGAGCATTGGTCAATCAGGCATCTTCCTTCAGCGGATATAGTTTCTTCAGCTTGTCGCGGGCGTTCAGGATCGTGAAGCGCCAATCGATGGTTACGCTCCT
>Ga0247727_10001474_pt1 | contig 55907 bp, 49 predicted proteins | sample WisWelCaveWW1625_FD_202498 | JGI IMG/M metagenome (GOLD analysis project Ga0247727, IMG submission 202498) | Biofilm microbial communities from Wishing Well Cave, Virginia, United States - WW16-25 | ecosystem: Environmental > Aquatic > Deep subsurface > Groundwater > Cave microbial mat | place... | reverse complement strand
CATCAGCCCGGCAGCCATGCAAAAGCTGATCGGGCATCACTGGCCCGGCAACGTCCGGGAGCTGGAGAACATTATTCAGCGGGTCATGGTGCTGGCCCCGGGCCCGGCCATGGAGGCCTCCGACATCCAGCTCGACACCGAGCGCCGCCCGGCCCCGGCCGGAGGTCTCCCCTTCCTGCCGGAGGGCATGACGCTCGATCAGTACGAGCAGGAACTCATCCACGAGGCCTTGCGGCGCACCGGCGGCAACAAGTGGCAGGCAGCCCGCCTGTTGGGTTTGACACGCAGCGCCCTTCGCTACCGCTTGAAGCAGTAGGTGTCTGGAGCGGCCTGCGGCCGCTCCGGACCAGAGCCCGTCATCCCGAGCGAAGCGAGGGATCTGCTGTTGTTCACGGATTTGCTGGCCAGCAGGTTTTCGCAAAAAACAGATCCCTCGCTTCGCTCGGGATGACAGGTCCTGGCCGTGCCCCACGTCCAAACTCCAGGGACAGGCATTCCTGCCTCCCCCTTGTCTGGAAGTGCGGCAATTCTCAGATCCTCAAATTCGTTGCCCGGATTTGCTCCGCCTCAAATTGAGGCAACAAATCGCTCCGGGACAAGGCCTGTTCCAACAGCGTCAGTGTGGACCGGATTCGGGGCGATCACCGGAACGGACACCCCTTCGATGTCCGCCCGTACGGCCCTCCCATAAACTGCTCTTCCAGCCCCGGACCAGCCAGCACCACATCCAGCGGCAACTGCGTCGGCTGATGCAGAAAAGGCAACACCCGGGTGCGCGCCACGAAGGCGTCCCGGTCTCGCACGCGCAACCGGAAGCCGGCTGCTTCCATATCGGCGCAGAACCCGGCCGTGTCCTGCGGAACCAGTTGAACGGTGATGTCCACATCGGCGGTGAGCCGAGGCCTTCCCCACACCACCACCGCCTGCGCTCCGAACAGGTACCAGCGGTCTCCCCACCTGGCCAGAACGTCACGAACTGCCGCGAGAAGCTGGGCCGGAGCCGTGGCCTGCTGCATGCTGTAGAGCTTCGGAAACGCGCGCGTGAGTGGCGAGGTCGGCCTCGCGCTCCGCCAAATCGGGCCAGTCCGGTCGAACCGCTTGGACGTACCGTCGCAGTTCGTCGCCAAGCCGCAGAGCTTCCCCAGCACTCAGCGCGGCCTTCTGCTGGAGCCAAAAGTCCCCCTTCATCCGCTCCACCAACTGCCAGTCCCGATCGACGAGGCTCACGTCCTTATCCTATCACCTGACGCACTTTTCCATCCACGCCAAGTGCCGCTCCATCAGGTTGAGCTGAAACTTGGGCTCTCGCGGCCCGTGCGGCACACGGTTTGGCCCCTTGGGGGGTTATTGCGTGAGGGGCTGGGCACAGAATGCACTCGCCCATTGCCAAACTCTCCACCGGGGCCACGCTATTGGGTGCAGCCCGCCGGGGCTGTATACACCCTGAAGCAGAGCCCGGGGCCCGAGTCGAATCTGTGCAACTAAGTTACTTATAATCTTGCATTTAGCATTGACATCGCAACTTGTATCGAGCATACTTCCCGTCTGGAGACCGAAACCTGAAAACAGCCGGATCTACGCGATCTGGCCCTGAGCGTAGCACATGATGACGAAACTGTCCAGGAAATTCCAGCGCCGGATAAAGCCATGATTCTATGGAGCTGGGATGACAATACGGCCCGCTGGGAGCCGACGCTTCTGGAGCTGGGCCAGCAGGCGGTGCTGAGCGGCGACGCCAGGCTGGTTCCGCGGGCCGGGAATCGCTGCGCGCTGCTGGCGGCAACCGGGGTCAAGGTGAACGGCATCCCGGCCTTGCCGCTGCGCCTGCTGGGCGACCGGGACGAGATCCGCGCCGGCGGAAGAATCTTCTGCCTCAGTCTGGAATCGATGCTCGAGGTGAGGCGCTTCTCCCCTGGGGAAAAGGTCATCCTGTGCGCCCGGTGTCAAGCGCCGCTCGGGGACGACGAGGCGGTGCTGGCCTGCCCGCGATGCCGGGCCGCCTTTCACGAGGTTTGCTGGGGCTATCACTCCGAGTGCGCCCGGTGCCGCCGCAGCACCACCGAGCCGGTCTGGATCCCGGAGCGGCTCCATTGATATGACTTCGAGGTACTCACGCGCGCAGGCTGTCGAAGGCATAGGGCCGGAGGGCCTCGCCCGGCTGCAACGGTCCCGCGTCGCCATCGCCGGGGCCGGCAATATCGGGGGTGAGCTGGCGCGCCACGCCGCCATGCTCGGGATCGGGTTGCTGCTGGTGGACTGCGACACCGTGCGGGAAGAGAATCTCGGGACGGGATTTTCGCCTGCCCACCTGCATCTGCCCAAAGTGGAGGCCCGCCGGCGGGCCTTGCAGGAGCTCAACCCCGGCTGCCCGATTGAGACGCTGTACGCAGACATCGAGCGGATCGGCCTGGGCGCCCTGCGCGGCGTGGATCTGATCCTTTGCTGTCTCGACAGCCGGCGGGCCCGGGCGGCCCTCAACGAGCTGGCGACGCGGCTGGGCCTCCCCTTGGTTGACGCGGCCATCGACGGTACGGGCAAGAGCCTGTTTGCGCGCGTGGCGGCTTATCATCCGGCGCGCGGCTCGGCCTGCTACCTGTGCCCTTACGACGGCGCCGGGCTGGAGCAGATTCGCGGGCGGAAAACCGCCGAGCGGTGCCCTTCCCTGCTCGGCCCCGCCGACGCGGACCCGCCGACGCTGGCGATCTCCGCCGCCGGCGCTGCGGCCGCGGCCGCCCAACTGGTCTGGGGTCTCCAGATCCTGCTGGGGCGCGGTGAGCGGATCATCGGCCGCGAGATGTACTTCGACCTGGAGCGCGGCTTGCTCTCCACCCACGCCCTGCGGCCGAATCCGGCCTGCGCGCTCGATCACCGGCCGCTGACCCTGACCCCGGCCCGCTGCCCGACCGTGGAGGAGACGTTCCGAGCTGGCGAGCAAGTGCTGGGCGCGGAGGTTACTCTCCAGCTCCACCGCTTCTCGATCGCCACTGAGCTGCGCTGCCCGGGGTGCGGGTCTTCTCGAAAACCGGCCCGGCTCCTGGAGGCCCTGACCGCCGCCGACGCCGAGTGCGCCTGCGGCTCGACGATGCAGCCGGTTGGCCTGGTGGACCGTTTCGGCCGCGCGGAGGCCCAGGAGTTCCTCTCCAGGTCGTGGCGCGAGATAGGCCTGCCCGACGCTGACGTCCTGACGGCCGCTTCCGGCGGCGCCGAGGTCCACTTGCTGCTGGGCGGCTGAGGCTTTGCATCATGGATCCGATCTTTCTGACCTTTCTGGAAAACAGCCGGGCCGAGGCCCTGGCGCTGGCGCAACAGAGCGACGTCCTGCGCGTCATCCCCCTGCCGCCGCTGCCGCCTTCGCGGTACCTGTGCGAGTTCCGGCTCCCCTGCCTGCGGTGGAGGGCGGGCGGGGCTGTGGAGGCGGCCCCCGGTCCGGTGATGGCGTTGCTGCGTTTCCCCGAGGATTACCTGCGTTCCTGCGACCCGCAGCTCTACATGAAGGTCGCCAGCGTGGTGGATCCCCCGGATATCCTGCATCCCAATATCGCCGCCACAACGGTGTGCCTGGGGGCGCAGTTTCCCGCCGGAGCTCCCATCCGCCTCCTGCTGGGGCAGCTCTACGACATACTGGCGTTCCGCAACCATACCGTCGACGAGCGCAACGCCCTCAACCCCCAGGCCTGCCGGCTGCTGCGGCAGAACCCGGGCCTGATCCGGCAGCTCCGGCCCGCGCCCCTCGTCCGGCCCAAGGCCAGGCTGGCCATCCAGGTGACAGCGGCATGAACGCCTGCGGTGTCTTCGAGCTGGACGGCCGCCAGGCCCGGTTTGCCGTCGAGCCCGACGGCTGGCTGGCGGCGTGGCTGCCCGCCGACGGCGATGCCGAGCAACTGCTGCTCGACCAGTCCGGCTGGCAGGCCCCGGTGCGGGTGACGCCGGGCCCCACGCTGCGCGCCGAGCTGCCCTTTGAGGGCCCGCCCGAACCGGTCTTACCTCTGCTCGAACAGGCGCTGCGCCTGGGCCTGGACGGAACTTTGTCTGATCCGGGGTCTGATCCGGGGTCTGATCCCGGCCCCGACGCTGGCGACCCCCAGCGAACCGCCCAACGGCTCAACGAGTGTCTCGACCCGGCACTGCGGCCGCAAGGTGTGACGGTCGAGACCCTGGCCGGCTGCGCCGTCTTTCGCTCCGAGCTGGGGCGTCTCCCGGAGGCGGAGGTCTGCCGGCGGTCCATCACGCACTTCCTGCTGTCGCTCGAAGATCATCTGCGGCTGGCCCGCGCCGTGATCAAGGAGGACCGCCTGTACCTGGAGGTGGTGCTGCCGGCCGCGGCCCTCTCCGAGCACGCCGTCGAACGGGCGCTGGGCGCACTGGCGGTCGGATCCCGTTTGGCCAGCAGGGAATGCGCCGCCCTGCTGGATCCCCAACTGGCGCAAAGCTACGTGGAATTCACCTGTCCTACCGAAAGGAGAGAAACACTATGAGAACCCTGGAACTCGATGTCGTCGATTGGAGCCACTCCCTGCGCGCCGGACTGCCCGCCGTGCCGGCCGACTCCACGGTTGGCGCCTTGCTGGATGAGGTAAAGGAAGCCATGGTCCTGCCGGAGGAGACGCCCTATCACCTCCTCTACGGCGGCCAGAAGCTTAACAACGTTCAGACGCTGGAGGAGATCGGCGTCCAGAGCGGCGAGGAGATCACCATCGCGCCCGAAGTCTCGGCCGGCTGAACCGCGATGCTGCGCTTCACCCACAGCCTGTCGCTGGCCGTCCGCGACGAGAACGGCCAGCCCGTGCACCAGGAACCGGTGCGCGATCTGCGGCCCTGTTACGAGGACCTGCTGTTCTCGGCAGTCTGCGCCGGCAAGGTCCCCAACGACGGGGCCTTCCCGCCGGCCATCGTGGAGCCGGTATGGCGGGACCGGCGGGTGGCTGGCCTCACCCTGGCGCTGACCGGCTTCCAGAAGTTCTACGGCCTGCCCATCTTCGCCGACCGGGTATTGGAAGTACTGGTGGCCAAGAAGCTGGTCGAGGAAGCCGGCCAGCGGGAACGCTACTGCTGGCAGATCGAGGCCTCCGAGGCTGCCGGCGACGGGCGCCGGGGGAAGCTGGCCGTCTCGCTCGCTCGCCGGCCGTATCCCTTCTGCGACGCCGTGGCCGGGCCGGGCGGTTCTTCCGACGGTCCCTTCCCGGTCTCGGTGTCGGCGGCTTTGCTGGGCGAGTTGCGGGAGGCCACCGCCTCGTCGCTGGAGCTGGAGCGGGCCGACATCCTCACCGGCCGCCTGTTTCGCGCCCCGGGCGGACAGGTCTCACTGAGGGTCAGCGGGCGCATCCCGGCTCCGGAATCGAGCGCTTCCAGGGCCCACGTCACGTTCTCCCCGCTCACCTTCCAGGCGGTCCAGCAGGAGCTGGCGCGCCAGACCGGGGAGGAGACCGTCTGCGGCTGGCATCACTCCCATCCCCCACCCTGCGGGCGCGACTGCCTGCTGGTGGCGCCGGCCTGCCAGACTGCCAACCTCTTCTTCAGCCTGGCCGACCGCACCGTCCACCGCGCCAGCTTCCCCGCCCCGTACATGATTGGCCTGGTCAGCGGCAAGCAGGCCGGCAAGCGCGCCGATGATCCCGGCTTTCAGGCCTACGGCTGGCAGGAAGGCGTCATCCAGGAGGTGAGCTTTGCAACCTTCTAAGGCCGAACCGGAAATCCTCCAGCGAATTCTGGCGGAGGAGCTGCCGCCCGAGCAGGAGAAGGCCGCGGTGGAAAGCTGGGTGCGCAAGAACCCCGCCGCAGCGGCGCCGCTGCTGCTGGTGTGCCTGGGGCAGAAGCACCAGTACAAAGCGGCGCTCGAGGAACTGCGCGCCCGGCTGCGGCGCTCCCCGTGGCACCCGGCGACCTTCCTGCAGTTCTTGTTCGACTCCACCGAGCAGGCCCTGGTGGCGGCCGGCAGCCGCCGGCTCAGCGTGGCCCTGGCGCCAGAGATCGATCCGGCCCAACTGCGGCGCGGCGCCGTCGTATTCCTCAACTCCGACATGAACCTGCTGCTGAGGACGGCGCCGCAGATGACCCACGCCGGGGCGGTGGCGGAGTTCTCGCGCTTCCACGACGGCCGGGCGGTGCTGCGGGTTGGCGCCGGGGAAGAGCTGGTGGTGGACCTGGCCGAGCCGGTCCGCGAAGCGGCGCCCGCCCGCGGCGACCTGCTGCTGTATGACCGCGACAGTCTGGTGGCCATCGAGAAGGTCGAGGCCCGGCCATCGGAATCGGAGCTGCTGGTCACCCTGCCCGCCGACATCGGCATCGAGCAGCTCGGCGGCCTGGATGGCCCCTTCGGGGAGATTGCCGCCGAAATCCGTTTGCACCTGTTTCACCGCGAGCTGGTGGAGGCCTACCGGCTGGGGCCCGTCAAAGGCGTCCTGTTGTGCGGCCCGCCAGGAGTCGGAAAGACCTCCCTGGTCAAGTGTCTGGCCCGCGGCCTTTCGACGGAGCACGGGGTCCAGGCTGCCGTGCTGCTGGCCCGGCCCGGCATCCATCGCTCCATGTGGTATGGGGCCTCGGAACAGAACGTCCGGAGCCTGTTTGAGGAGGCCCGCCGGGCCGCCGCCTGCGGCGCCTACGTACTGCTGTTTTTTGACGACGTCGACCAGCTGGGGGCCCGGGAGAACTACAGCGCCAACGCCGTCGACTCCCGTATCCTGCCGTGCTTCTTGCAGGAGATCGACGCCCTGCGCTCCGAGTCGCGCATCTTGCTGGTAGGCGCCACCAACCGTCAGGACCTGCTCGATGAAGCTCTGCTTCGCCCGGGACGCTTCGGGGACAAGATCTTCCGCATCCCCCGGCCCGGCCGGGCGGCCGCCCGGGAGATCTTCCGCAAATACCTGACGCCGGATCTGCCTTACGCGGCCAACGGTCATCCGCCCGCGGAGGCCGCCGCCGGCGTGGTCGAGGACGCCCTGGCGGCGATTTTCTCCGCCGGCAGCGAGTATCACGCCCTGGCCACGCTGGCGTTCCGCGACGGCTCCCGCAAGCCTCTCACCGCTCCCCAGGTAATGAGCGGGGCCCTGATCGAGAGCGTCGTCACCCAGGCCAAGCTGCGCGGCTGTTTCCGGGCCCTGGCCGGCGGCCCGCCCGGCATCAGCTCCCAGGACCTGCTGGCGGCCATCGCCCGGGAACTCACCTCCCTGGCCCGGAGGCTCAAGCCCGGCCCGGCCCTGCACCAGATGCTGGAGTTGTCGACCGAGCTGGACGTGGTTCGGGTGGAGCCGCGCCGGGATCCGGGAAGTCACGAGTACCTAAGGATGAATGATGTATAGGCCGCGAATGAACGCCCCGTGTCATCCCGAGCGCTCGGCTGTGTCCCGAGGCTGGAGGCGCAAGCAGATCCCTAGGATGAATGGCCGCGAATGAACGCGAATGAACGCGAATCCGCCCCGTGTCATCCCGAGCGCAGCGAGGGATCTGCTGGTGGTTTCGGCTGTGTCCCGAGGCTGGAGGCGCAAGCAGATCCCTCGCTACGCTCGGGATGACAGGGCGGCGCTCGGGATGACCAAGGTGACTGAACAAGGAGGCAACCATGAATGAGAAGATACGCACCCAGCAGCCCTACCGTCCTCACACTGAGGAGGCCCCCGTCGGCGTGCTGGACCAAGCCGAGGAGCCGGAACGCAACGTCCAGGTCATTTACGGCGCCGGAGCCCAGACTCTGCCCCTGGCGGGCCTCGACATCAGCCAGGCGCGCGAACTGGTGCAGGGTATCTTCAGCCTGGACGCCGACACCCGCACCCTGGTCAACGGGCGCCCGGCCCGCGCCGGCTATCGCATCGTGGCCGGGGATGTCGTCGAGTTCGTCCACCACGCCGGGGAAAAAGGAGCCCGCCATGGACCTGCGCATCGAAATCGCCGGGGATAGAGCGGTCTGCAAGCAGGATGGCAAGGAGGCCTTCTCGGTCGGGCTCCAGGAGTTCCTGAAGGCCGTGGTCGAGCAGGCCGATTACCTGTCGCTGCCGGACGCTATTCCCGAAGGGGTGTGTTTCATCCGCCGCCGGCGAGGCGTGGTCGTCCTGGTGATCGAGGAGAAGCCGCTGGTCCGCACGGTTCGCTGGCTGGCCGACGATTCCCCGGCCCCGTTTGGTCCCGGAGCGGTGTACCGCCCGGCCCGGCTGGCGTTCCCGTTTGGAATCGTGATGGTGGCCCTGCACCACGGAGCCCTGACCAACTTCCAGCAGTGCTTCTACCGCACTTCCCCGCTGCGCAGCCTTTCGGATCCCCTCTTCCTGCCGAACCTTCTCAACGTGGCGGATACGCCGGCTCAGAAGTGCTGGCTGTGCCTCGTCAACATGCACAAGGACCTGACGGCGCTGACCTGGCCCCAGAGGGTGGCCGAGATCCGCAAACACTTCTGGGGCGCCGGCTTCAACCGCTCCTCGGAAGCTCACGAGGGGAACAGTTACTGGCAGCGGTCCGCCGTCGACCCCCGGGTGGCCACCGTGGCCGCCTGGGAGCGGGAGAGTCAGCGAGATCCCTTCTTCCCGCTCCATCTCCCCTGGAGACCTGCCGGCAAGACCGTCGGGCAAGCCATCGAGGAGATGATGCGGGCGGTGTGTCCCAACCCGCGGCCCACGGTGGCCGCCGAGCTGGTCCCTCTGCTGGTCCCGGCCGGGAACCCGGCGGCCCGGCGGCTGTGGCTGGCCGCCAAGGCGTCGGGGAAATGATCCCTCTGCATCTGAAGACGACAGAGTTCACCGAGCCGGCCGCGCCGCTCTATTACCTGGTGGCCGCCAACGGCATGTTTCTGGTCAAGAAGTCCGCCCTGTTCGCCTCCATCACCTCAGCGCCGTCGGTTCCCGCCCTGGCCCGCCAGTCCGAATCCCTCCGCCTGTCATTCCCGAAGATCCCCCGCCGTATCCTGGAGCCGGTCTACGGCTTCTTCTGCGAGGTGTACCGCAAGTGGGACGGCGAGGCCATTGTGCTGCTCTATTACTCGCCGGAGCAGGAGACCTTTCGGGTGGGGGTTCCGCCCCAGACCCTGTTTCGCTACCGGCGTTGCGGGGAGTGGCGCACCGAGATGCGGCTCACCTATGGTCACTACCCAAGACCGGAAGGGTTCCTAAAGCTGGGGGACGCTCACTCGCACGGCGACATGCCGGCGTTTTTCAGTTACACCGACGACCGCGACGACCGGGAGGACGGCTTGCGCATCACCATCGGGCGGCTGGACCGCCGCACTCCGGACATCAGCGCCTCCTTCGTTGTCTCGGGGACCCGCTTCCTGCTGAAGCCGGAAGAGACGCTGGAGGGTTTCTCGGCGCCCCTGACCCCGCCCCGACAGTGGCTCAAACAGGTCACCTGCCAGTATGAAGAAGAAACCGCCCCACAGAGCTGCCCCGGACCCAATGGCCGTCCGGCTTGAGGACCGCGCCGTCAAGCTCATCGGGCTGGGCGGCATCGGCACGCCCGTCGGCCAGGCCCTGGCGCAATTCCTTTCCTCGCGGCGCTTGCGGGCCCAGCTCTGGCTCATCGACGGAGACAGCTACGAAGAGCGCAACCGCGACCGGGTGTTGTTTCAGACCCCCACCAACAAGGCCATGGAGCGCGCCCTGGAGTGGTCCGCCGCCTGCCTCGGCCTGCCGGGGGTGATTCCCGTGCCTCAGTACCTCACCCCGCGCAACGCCGGCCGCCTGATCGGGGAGCGCGATATCGTCTTCCTGTGCGTCGACAACCACGCCACCCGCAAGGCGGTCAGCAACCGCTGCGCCAGGCTGCGCGACGTGGTACTGATCTCCGGCGGCAACGATGGCATTGAAGACGGCCGCGCCGGAACCTTCGGCAACGTGCAAATCTACATCCGGCAGGATGGCCGAAGCGTGACCAGCCCGCTCACGCGCTTCCATCCCGAGATTGCCCGCCCGCGCGACCGGCGGCCCGACCAGCAGGGCTGCCTGGCGCTGGCCGCCTCCGCTCCACAGCTTCTCTTCACGAACCTCGCCGTAGCCGCCGCCATGCTGGGAGCGTTCTACCGCTGGCTGTGCGGCGATCCGTCCTACGAAGAGGTGTTCCTGGACATCCGGGAAGCGCGGATGCAGCCGGTCCGGCGGGCGGCTCTCACCGGGCGGGCCTGACGCGCGCCAGCGCCGACTCCGCAGCTTTGGCGACCTCGCTGTCGGCGTCGTCGAGGAGCCTTGCCAGGGCGTGAATGGCCTTGGCGTCTTTCCGATGCCCGATGGAGTTGATGACGCCCACCAGCAGCTTTCCTTTCAGCTTTCCCAGCGCGGCGCGCAAGGCCTCATCCGCCGAAGGATCAGGAATCGGCTCCAGGGCGAAACGGGCGTAATGCGACAACTGCGGGTCGGCCAACAGCGCCGCCAGGGCCGGCACCGCGGTCTTGTCGCCCACCACCGCCAGTCGCTGGCAGGCTTTGGCCTTGGCATACACGGAGGCGCCCGGGTCCTTGAGAATGGCGACGAGTTTGCCCGGCGGCAGCGCCATGATCTGCTCCGCACTCCCGTGTTTCTCGTCGACCATCGGGGGGGTCGGTTCCGCCGCCGGGCGCTGCTGCGCCCCAACCAACAGTGTCGTTAGAGCCAGCAAGAAGCGTGGTGACATTTTCCGGACTCCTCTGTAGGCTAACACGTTTTCTCTGGCCGTCACTTCCCCAGCCTCCCAGAGCCGCTCCGGCCTCGCCATCGGCCTCCGGCAGGCCCCCCAACCCGGCCCCTGCGGTGGTCCAAGCACCCCCACGGTAGGGTTGAAAACCTTTGAAAACCCAAGTACCCGGACGGGGGGATTTTAATTCAACCCCGATTCTGTCGCGGCTTACGCGCGACAGGAATCCTTGATTTGTTAGCCTTCTGCTTGGGCAGTACGGCTTCCTTCATCTCGTCTAACGAAAGCGTTTTACCCGCGGCGAACTGGGCTCGCGAGCGTTGAATCAACTCCAGGAACTCCGGATGCGCGCTGAGAGCGAGCGACTCCCGATCCACAGCTTTTAGGGGAACCACTGCCGCTACTGGCCCTCTAGGGTCCCTCACTACGAGGATCTCGCCCTTCAACTCCCGGGCATACTCAGCCAGCGGCCGAAAGCTGGATCGTCTTCATAACGTCATCTCCTTCCCTGCTATGCACAAGATGCTTCGTTCCTTCTTGCCGACGGCGAGTATCCTCACCAAACCTGGTTCGCCGGGAGCCACTTCATAGAATACCCGAATCTTGCCGATTCGCAACTCCCAAGGGGCGATTGGATTGGGGCGCAACGGCTTTCGATTGCGCGTTTCGACAAGGGGCTCGTGAGGCAATTGCCGTTCGATGGCGTCCAAGCCGCCGCTCGCTCTGGTATTGAGAGCGCCTGTAGGTGCCCCTTCACATCGTCGGCAAATCTGACTGCTGTGCTTGCAGCACTGCTTGCAGGAAGCCGTAGAGGGCCCCCCGTCCGTTGGCGGCGAAGCCAACCGTGCGGCTCCCCGCAGGAACTCCTTCATCTCGGCCAGGTTCAGCCGTTCTAGATTTTGCATGGCGATGGTCATTCAAAGCAGCTTGCACCCTTGTGCCGGCCCCTGTCTTCAGGCTCATGTTGTATTGGAAACAAACTGCCGTTTCAGGCTCATCGACCATTGGAAACGAACCCTCCTTTCAGGCTCATCTTGCATTGGACAACTCTCGGCCTTGCACCTCCAGGCCCGGCAGCGCTACCCTGGGCAGCAGAACCCCATGCCCCCCCTCCACACCCTAACCCGACCATCCCTGGCCCGCCCCTGGAGCGAGCGCCGGCCGGATGGCTACGATGTGGTCATCATTGGCTCAGGTTACGGGGGCGCCATTGCGGCCGCCCGGCTGGCCACCGCCGACTGGCCTGACGGCAGGCCCGCCGTCTGCGTGCTGGAGCGGGGCCGCGAGTGGCTCCCCGGCCAGTTCCCCGATCGCCTTCTCGACGAGGGAGTCGAGGCCGTCTATCACGAGTCCCTGAATCCGCTGGGTCTCTACAAGGTCCAGGCTGGCCCTGACATAGTGCCCGTCATGGGATCCGGCCTGGGCGGTACTTCCTTGATTAACGCCAACGTGGCCATCGAGCCGGACCCGGACCTGTTCCAGCGCCCCCCGTGGCCGGCCGCGATTGCCCGGGTGGCGCAGAGTGGCCAACTGGCGGCCTACTTCGAGCGGGTGCGAATGACACTTGGGGCCGGCACGCATCCCGACGCCCTGGAACTCGGCAAAGTCCAGGCCCTGCGGCAGGGCGCCCTGGGAAAGCCCCAGGCAGAGTTTTTCCCGCTCCACATCGCCGTGAACTTCGAACCCGACGGCCCCAACCGCTGGGGGGCGCTCCAGCGGCGGTGTATCAACTGCGGCGATTGTGTCACCGGCTGCAACGTGGGGGCCAAGAACACCCTGGACACCAACTACCTGGCCATAGCGAAACACGGTGGAGCGGATTTGTTCCCGCAAGTAGAGGCGCGACACCTGGAGCCCGACCCGGGGGGCGGCTACCGGATTCACTACCGCCGCCGGGAATTGTCCGGGGGCCTCGAGGAGGGCGTGCTGTGGGCCCGACGCGCCGTGGTGCTCGCGGGTGGCTCCATCGGCTCGACCGAGCTGCTGCTGCGGTCCCGCGAGCGGGGACTCAGCCTGCCCGACACCGTCGGTTCGCGCTTCAGCGGCAATGGCGACTTCTTCGGCCTGGCCTACAACGCCAACCAGCGGGTCAACGCTTTGGGTTGGGGCGCCTTCCCGGATTCGGACCGGGCGCGCCGCATCAACCCCCCGGGGCGCCTGCTGAATCCTGGTCCCACCATCGTCTCGGCGGTTCGATACCAGCGTTCAGGAGCGGTCGCAGAGCGGGTCCTGGTGGAAGACCTCTCCTTCCCCCTGATGTACGTGGACGCCGCCCGCGCCGCCTTTGCCGTCGTCAGCGGCCGCGACACCGACGCCGGTGACTCGCTCGAGGAGTTCGGCCGCCGCCTGCTCGATTTCGGGGCTCTGAATCCGCAACTGGAGCGCGGCGCCCTGAACTATACCCTTATGTACCTGGTGATGGGCATGGATGATGCCGGGGGGCGCATGGAGCTGGACGGACCCGGCGGATCGGTCCGCCTCCGCTGGCCCGGCGCCGGCGGCCAGCCCGTCTTTAAGCTGGAGAACGCAACCATCGAGGATCATGCCGCCGTCCTGGGATCGACCTTCATCCAGAGCCCGCTCTGGGGCCTCTCGCCTTTCCGAACCCTGATGACGGCTCACCCCCTGGGGGGCTGTCCCATGGCCGAGGACCACACTGTCGGGGTTGTCAACGACCTCGGCCAGGTGTTCACCGCCCAAGGCGGGTTCCATGAGGGGCTTTATGTCGCCGACGGCTCGATTCTCGGCACGGCATTGGGTGTGAATCCCTTCCTCACGATCTCGGCGTTGGCGGAGCGCATCGCCGAAGGAGTCATCACCGCGCTGGGCGGAGCGCCGCGGGTGCTGGAGCAGATAGAAGCCGGGGCCGCCGCCGGTGGCCGGTGACAAGGCGCTACAATCAATGGCATGCGAACCCTTGCGGCCGCCCTCCTGATCACTTCCCTACTCCTGATGGCCCAGCGCACCGGCGACTACCGGGATCCCGACCTCCACCACGACCAGGGCTGGACCTCGCTGTTCAACGGCAAGGACTTTTCCGGCTGGCTGGTGGTGGTGGAGGACGGGGCCCGCCCGGCCCGCTTCCAGGCCGAGAACGCCGCCAAACAATCGACCTTCTACATCCAGGATGGCCTGCTGATGACCACCGGCAAGCCCAACGGCTACGTCCGAACCATCGATGTCTACGACAACTATGTATTTCATGTCGAGGTGCGGTTTCCCGAGCAAGGCAACAGCGGCGTCCTGATCCACGCCCAGAACGACGCCGTCTGGCCCAAGGCCATCGAGTGCCAGCTCTACCAATCGCACATGGGCCGCATTTTCCCCATCATGGGGTCGACCCTGGAGGGCGGCGAGATGATCCACGCCGCCGCCCGCCCCTTGGGAGAGTGGAATACCTACCAGGTTTATTCCGAGGAAGGCCGCGTAGCCACGGTGCTGAATGGCGTGCTGGTCGGCCTGGCGTCGAATGCCAATCCCAAGCTGGGATACATCTGTTTGCAGTCGGAGGGCGCCCCGGCGGCCTTCCGGAACATCAAGGTCCGGCGCTACACTCCGGCCCGTCATATGAGGCCGAAGTAGGAGAGGGTCACATCCCTTCGAGCGCCGCCCACACCTTGGAAAGCGGGATCTCGACGGCGGGGTCCTCGGTCTTCAGCACCTCGCAGGGGCTGCCGCCGGGGTTCTTTCGGGAGTAGTAGATGGCTTTCTTCTCCTCGGGATCCAGGAGCCAGACCCACTGGACGCCAATCGAGAGATACTCCTCGATCTTGGCCTGCATCCGAACTATACGATCCTGGGGCGAAAGGATCTCGATGGCCAGAAACGGAGGCTTCTTGGGAATCTTCTGGCCGATATCGTCGCCGGCTCGCCAGACAGCAATGTCGGCGACGCGGTAGCGGCGGGAGTGGATCTGGATGCGGATTTCGGGTAGGATTCGAAGCCCCAGCTTGCGCGCTACCCGGCCCAAGAGTCTCTCCAAAACGTGCTGCACCCCGCTGTGAAGGACCTCTCCCATATTTCGCTCCACGACATCCCCGTCCAGATACTCGCAGTCGGCGTCCTCGAAGCTGGTGCGGAGGTACTCTTGGACGTCCATCAGGACTTTGGTCGTCACGGATGCTCCTGGCTGGATTATACCCCAGGCTGGCTAGGCTACGATAGATGCCGGAGGTCACCATGAAAAAACTTCTCTGGATCGCCGTTGGCGTGGGCCTGGCCGCAGCCGCTGACCAGGTGTCCATGGCGGTGAAGCTCGAAAAGCCCCGTGTAACCGTGACCGAGATCACCCATCCGCCCGGGACGCCGCGCCCCGCGCACGTGCGGCCCACCGACCAGGTGATCGTCTTTCTGGAGGACTGCGCCTACGACCGCGTCGACGCCGCCACCGGCGAAAAGCGCCGCGTGACGCGCAAGGCCGGCGAGGTCATCTGGCACGACAAGGGAGAGCAGGCCCCCACGCTGGTGAACGCCGGGACCAGGCCCTATCGCACGCTGCTGATTGCTTTGCGGTGACAGCGCTTAGCGTAGCATCGCATCGGCGGCATGTCTGTCAGACGCCCGACAGGCAGGAATGCCTGTCCTACCAGACGCCGATGAGTTTCCAGTAGGGGAGGCCCAGGCCCAGCCACACCGCCAGGTGGGCCACCGAGACCAGGAACCCCAGCTTCCACCAGGTGGCCTGGTCCACGTAGCCGGCCCCGAAGTAGATGGGCGCCGGACCGGTCGAATAGTGGGTCATGGCGGCGTTGAGGGTCGAGAAGAAACCCAGGATCAGGGTGGCCAGCAGGGGGGGAGCGCCAGCCTTCACGGCCACCGCCAGGAAGGGGGCGTACATGGCCGTCACGTGCGCCGTCATGCTGGCGAAGGCGTAGTGGGAGTAGAAGTAGATCAATGACAATATCAGCAAGATCCACCACCACTGCCCGCGGACATGAGCCGCCACCGAGCCGGCGAACCAGGTGGTGACCCCCAGGCGGTTGAGCCCATCGGCCATGCCGAGCAACCCGCCGAACCACATCATGGCGTCCCAGGCGCCGGTCGTGGCAAGAACCTGCTGCCAGCTCAGCACGCCGCCGAGCAGCATGGCGGCCAGACCCAAAAAGGACACTGCCGTGGGGTCCAGGCCGTGCCAGCCTCCGGTAGCCCACAGCAGCAGGCAGCCGCCCACCACCGCGGCCAGCACCACCTCGGCGCGGGTCACCGGGCCGAGGGCTTCCAGCTGGCGGCGGGCTTCCTCGGCAGCCTCCGGCGACGCCTGCATCTCGGGCGGGCAGAGGCGATGAAGAAGCCACGGAACCAGCAGCAACGAGACGACGCTGGGCAACAGGGCCGCCAGGGCCCAGAGTCCCCAGCTGATGGTGACCCCGGCAGTCTTGGTTGCCAGTCCGACCACCAGCGGGTTGGTGGTGGTGGAGGTCAGGAACATCGCCGACAGGATGATGGTGGCGTGGAACTGGTTGAGCATCAGGAAGGCGCCCAGGCGCCGCGGCGATTCCTTGGGCAAGGAGCCGCAGGCGCGGGCGATGTTGGTGGTGATGGGAAACAGGATGCCGCCGGTGCGTGCGGTGTTGGCCGGCACCGCCGGGGCGATGACCAGCTCGGAGGCCACCAGGGCGTAGCCCAACCCCAGCGTGCGGTGGCCGAAAGCGCGGATGAAAAGGTACGCCAGCCTCTTGCCAAGACCAGTGCGGGTGACGGCGTCGGAGAACAGAAAGGCCGAAACGATCAGCCACACGATGGAGCTGCTGAAGCCGCCGTAAACCGCCGCCGGGGTCATGGCGCCGAAGGCCAGGGCGGCCACCAGTCCCAGCAAGACCACGGCGCCCGCCTCGGCGGCCTGGATCATGAGACCGAAGATGGTGGCGCCGAAGATCGCCAGCAGGCGCCACCCTTGGGGATCCAGACCCGCCGGCGCCGGCAGCGCCCACACCACCACCCCCAGGGCCATGGCCGCCGACAGGCGATAATAGCGGGGCATGAGGGGAAGCATATGCTAATAGGATCCATAGCCGCAATGCTGCTGCTGGCCGGGCAGGCCGGCGCCCAGCGGGGTCCGCTGGTAGTCGGGGAGGTATCGGCGCCGCCGGGGCGGATGGCCTCCGGTTTTGTCCGTGTAGGCAGCGGCGCTGATATTCCGGTGACGGTGATACACGGCCAGGGTCCGGGGCCGGTGCTGGCGCTGGTGGCCGGCATCCACGGCTACGAGTACACCCCCATCCTGGCTCTCCAGCGGGTTCGCAAGCAGCTCCAGGCCGAGGCGCTGGCGGGCTCCGTCATCCTGGTCCAGGTGGCCAACGTTCCCTCCTTTCTGAAGCGCACCATCTACTACGGTCCGGAGGACGGCAAGAACCTGAACCGGGTGTTTCCGGGAAAGAGCGATGGGACGCTTTCCGAGCGCATCGCGGAGGCCCTGACCCGGGCGGTGATCGAGCGGGCCGACTACCTCATCGACCTGCACTGCGGGGACGGCAACGAGAGCCTGCGGCCGTATTCCTACTGGATGCGCACTGGCAAGGCGGATCTGGACGAGCGCAGCCGCCAGCTGGCCATCGCCTTCGGTCTCGACCACATCGTCATCGACGACCAGCGGCCCCGGGACCCGGCCAACAGCATGTATTGCTCGAACACTGCGGCCACCCGCGGCAAGCCGGCCATCACGGTGGAGTCCGGCGGCCTGGGGTCGACCGACGAGGAATCGATCGTCAGGCTGGCGACCGGGGTCGGGCGGGTCCTGGGGCATCTGGGGATCAGCGGCGGCCGGCCATCGCCGGTGACCCCCATCTGGATCGCCCGCAACCAGGTGCTGCGCAGCCCGGCCACAGGATTGTTCTACCCCGAGGTACGGAAGGATCAGGAGCTGCGCGCCGGGGACCGCATCGGAGTCGTGACGGATTATTTTGGGACGACCCTATTCGAGCTCCGGGCCCCGTTTGCGGGCAAGATTCTCTATGTGATCGCGACGCCGCCTATCAGTCAGGGAGAGCCGCTGGCCATGATGGGGGCACAGTAGTGTCCCCCGGCGGGCACGTTCGCCACCACGAGCGGTTCGTGGCGAAGCAAGGTATCCAAGGGAACGCTACCCGGCGGTAATGTACTCGCGAGCGGTAACCACACGAACGCCCCGGTAGGCGCCGACAGCTAGCAGGTCCTTGTCGCCGCTGATAATCAGTTTAGCGTGGGCGCCAACGGCGCACTCGAGGACCATGTCGTCCTTGGGATCGCGGCATACATCCCGGACGACCCCTGTAACCGTTACACGCAGGGCGTCGCGGAGGTACAGGGCCAGGCTGTCTCGCGCGCGGCGCTGCTGCCAGCCCAGCTTTTCGCCGAGCACTCGTATGACCTCCGTCTCAATCTGGTTGCACACGGCGATACGATCACTATGCAGAGCCCTGTCCACGGCCAGCAGCGGCACCTCTCCGAATTGGAGCGCGGAAATCCAAACGCCGGAGTCCAGAACAACGATCACTTGCCGCCCGGTTTGGGGGCGTGCAGTTCGGTGCGGATTTGGTCCACCAACTGCTCCACGTCGTCCTGTGTGAAGCGTTGGCGGTTGCGACCGCGGGCATAGTCGAGGTCGCGGGCGAGGCGGGAGCGAACACCCTGGCGGCGGTACGCACGGAAGGCCTCACGAAACAGGTCGCTGACGTTGCGGCTCTCATCCTTTGCCACTTGCTCGACCTGCTGCGCCACCTTTTCGGGCACTCGGATGGTGAAGACGCGCGATCGCTCCTTGGCCGCCGCCATGCCTCAATTATGGCACAGGCTGGGCCGGGCTGACGATGCTGTTGCTTCTTCAAAGGACGCTTCGAAACACCCGGTTGTCAAGTGGATCGGACGACCGGAAGCCTCCTCCGCACCGAGCAAACGCCCTTTGCCGGGTCGCACGAGCTGGTCTGCCCGCTGCCGGTTGGTTGCGATCTCCCGGGGGGAGCGCCGTCGGAACGGGAATGGACCGCGGGCGGCACGAAAGCCGAATTGCGCATCGGCGCCGGGAAAATCCTTCGGGTGGGCGGCCCGCCGCCGCGCGAGTGGTCCTTCGCAATTCAGCCGGTTTCCATCGGACTTTCGCCGGACGGCGGCACCCTCCTGCTGCGCCCCGAGACCCCAGTGCTGTCTTGCGTTATGCTAAGGGCTGATGCCGCGCCACAGAACATCGACGGCGATTCGCAAGCAGGCAGCCGTGGTCCTGCCTTCACGCTGCGGCCACCCATCAGGCGCCAGAGGTTGCTTAAGCACACCGATCCCGATCCCAGGGACGCGCGGGAGTTCGTCAAGTTCGTCTATGAATCGCGGACAAACGAGCGGCTCTTCCGTGACCTCGGATGAGCCTCGTCATCGTAGACACGCTTCATTCTCATCGGCGGGCTGGCCGTGTTCGGCCAGACCGTCCCCGGGCGGCCCGTGCAGGAGGCGGCCGTCACCATTACCTCCGGCGGCGGACATCACCGGTCTGGGGCTGCGGTTCAAGCCCGGCAGCGCGTTCACCTCCTTCCCCGTGCTGGAACGACCGTGACAGCCGAAGGCTAACCTGTACATGTTTTAGTGAAAGGCATTCTCGGCTGTGTCACCGCGCCCGCAAGGCCCACCAGGACCCCGCCGCGGCCTCGAAGGGCTGATGTACGTGTTCGTCTGGGTCGTAGGGTTTCTGGTGTGCCTGTCAATGATCGCGTACGTGGCCCTTCTGGTGTGCGAATGCGGGCCGTGGAATCGAGCATCAGCAGGAGTCGCGACTTCGGAGCACGGTGACGGCAAATGCCGGTTGCCTTGTCGGGCTGGCCGGGATACTCTGGCCCCGGAGGTGAGGCCATGACGGAGAGTCCCGCAAATCCCGAGAAGCCCGCGACCCTCGAATCCTGGAAAGAGATCGCCGCGTACCTGCAACGAGACGTCAGCACCGTGAGCCGCTGGGAGAAGAACGAGGGCTTGCCAGTCCACCGCCACGAGCACCTCAAGCGCAGCAGCGTATACGCCATCCCGGCGGAGCTGGATGCCTGGCGGGCGGCCCGGCAGCCGGAACCGGAAGCTGCCCCGGTCCGGTTCCGCCCCCGGCTGCTGGCGATCGCGGCCGCTGTAGTGGTGACCCTTCTGGGTTCTGGTTGGGCCCTGTGGCGCCGAGGGGTCCTGCGCCTGCCGTACCCGCTGGTGGAAGCTGCCGAACCAGGCGCGGGGAAGGCGGTCTCGCGGCAGCTCTGGGCAGGTAAAACCAGTATCGACTCCACCGACGGCCGGCTAGCGGTCTTTACCGACTGGTCCACGGGCGATCTGGCCTCGATCGAGCTTGCCACCGGCAAGCAGCGCCGCCTGACCCATAAGGGCAAGTGGGTCGGGCGCAGGAACTCCGAATTCGCGCAGAACCCGGTGATCTCCCCCGACGGAAGGCTGGTCGCTTACTCATGGCTTACCAACAAGGAAGACAAGGAGCTCTATGAGCTGCGCGTGGTCGCCACCGCGGAAGGTTCCGAGCCACGGACTCTTTACGGCAATCCGGAGGTTCCAATCATCTTCGCTGCGGGCTGGTCTGGGGACGGCAAGCAGTTGCTGGCGAATTGCGGACGCAAAGATGGAGCCAAGCAGATCGCGATGGTGGCTGCTGACAGCGGCGCGTTGCGCGTGGTGAAGTCCTTTGGCCGTCGCGGGCCGGGCGGTATGAGCTTGTCTCCGGACGGGCGATACATCGCCTACGATTTCCCACAAGCCGAGGAAGGGCCGGAGCGCGACATCCTCCTGCTGGCCAGCGACGGGAGCCGCGAAGTTCCTCTGGTCCGGCATCCGGGGCACGACGCCCGGCCGATGTGGACCCCCGACGGCGGCCGGGTGCTGTTCTTCAGTGACCGGAATGGAGCGCCGGGGCTTTGGAGCGTTTCCGTCGCGGAGGGACGCGCCCAGGGAGCGCCGGCGCTAATCCAGGCCAATGCCGGCCAAATGTCTCCGCTCGGGTTCAGCCGGAAGGGCGGCTTCCACTACACTCTAGGGAGCGGGGCAAACGATCTCCTGGTGGCGGAGATGGACCTGGAGACCGGGCAGTTCCTATCGGAGCCGGTGCCCGTGGTCTCGCGGTACGGGAGACATACGGGCGGACCGGACTGGTCGCCGGACGGCCGGTACCTGGCATACGCGGTCAGCGCGCCATCGATCCTGGCCAGGGGCGGGCGCCTCAAGGTCGTCGTGCGAAATATGGAAACCGGCCAGGAGCGCGAGATGAGCCAGGGCTTCCACAACCTAGGGGGCCCGCCGAAGTGGCGGCCGGACGGGAAGACGCTGCTGGTTTACGGGCTGCCGGCGGATGGCCCCGGGAAGACTTTTCAGTTGGATGTGACGGATGGATCCGCCAGCCCTCTGCCGGGAAGCCAGAACTGGGAGGACGGATGCCCGTTCCCCCAGTGGTCCACGACGAGCGACGCTGTATGGTGCCTCCTCGAAAAAGGCGGCATCGTCCGGCGGCGGCTCGATTCAGGGGAAGAGACAGGACGAGTTTTATTTGAGGATGCCGGCGCGAATGTGCCCCTATCGCCGGACGGCCGCTGGGTGGCATTCCGGGCTAGAGGGAGTGTGAACGTCGCCTCCGTCGCGGGAGGAGAGCGGCGGGAGATTTTCCGGCTGGAAAGCAGTATCACCGTTCCGGCCCCGCTCTCCTGGACGCCAGACTCTCGGTACGTGCTGTGTCGCAACAACGAGGGCCAGGTGTGGCGCATCCCGGCATCGGGCGGCGAGGCGCGGAAGCTCACCATCCCGGTGAAAGGCCTACAGCGCCTTCGCCTGCATCCCGACGGGAAGCGGGTGGCCATGTGGGTCCAGGAGCCGGGGTCCGAGATCTGGGTGCTGGAGAATTTCCTGCCCAGGATGGCAGCGGCTCGCTGAGGAGGGAAGACCATGCTCAAGGGCGTTCTCATGGCAGTCTTAAGGGTGCTGGCAGGAACGCTGTTCGTGATGGTGCTGGCCGCCACCATCGGCATCCCAGAAGGCAACCGCGGGCCGGCGACGGCTGAGGCGGGCGGTGAGCCCGCGTCGCCCGCTGCTCAAAGGTGAGAAGTTTGCATTGCCCAGGGGGTGACGTCATGTCAAGGAAGGATCCTCTGCCCAGGCATCTCGGGTGCCTGGTAGCTTCGTGGCTCCTGCTCTCCGCAACCGCTCTTCCGCAGTCGCCGTTTCCGATCACCATCGACGCGACCGCGCTGAGCGCTTCCAGAATGGTCGTCCGAGCGACAGGTGGCGGCGGCCGTCCGCACCGGGGAACTCGATCTCGTAACGGCCCAACTGCTGATCGAGAGAGCGGAGTTGATTCGGGCGGCCCTAGGGGGATGATGGCTCAGCCAGCATCGCGCCCTCGATCGTGATTCGCGAGGTCGAAACCGGCAAGGAGAGAGAACTGAACGTGGCCCTGACCCGGATTGGAAACGCCACTCGCTGGCGGCCCGACGGCCAGGCCTTGCTGGTTTCGGGCAAAGACGAAAAGAATCGTCCAGGTGTGTTCCTGGTCGATGTCGGGAGTGGGTCGCTGACGCCTGTGCTGATGCAGCAACCCCCCGGGAATTTTTGCGCGGGGCCCGAGTGGTCGGCGGACGGTGCAGACATCTTCTGCCAGCGACGCGAAAGTTCCGGCGATGCCAGAACGTACTCCATTGTGCGGCGGCATATTGCAACGGGAAAGGAAGCAGTTTTGTTTCAGTCCACTGGGGCCCCTTGCGGCGGGGGGTTCCTTTTCCGGTCCCCAGACGGCAAGTGGCTCGTTTTCCGGCCGGAGGATTGCGTGTCGCGTAGGCTAGGCGTGGTCTCCACGCAAGGCGGTGAACTGCGGGAGATCAAGGATTTTCCCATGCCCTTGTCCTGGACCCCCGACTCCCGCTACGTGATTGCTCAGAGGGGAAAGGAAGTGTCGCGCATACCGCTCGACGGCGGCGCTCCGCAGAAATGGGAGGGATCTTGGGAAGGCTTGCAGTGGTTCCTGCGCGTCCATCCCGACGGCAAGAGGGTCGTTTACCGAATGCAGCAGCCGGGGTCGGAGATCTGGGCGGTGGAGAATCTCTTCCCAAAAACCATCGCTGCTCGCTGAGGGAGGAAACGGATGCTCTTCGCGTCCCTGAGAGTGCTGGGCGGAACGCTGTTCTTCCTGGCGATGGCCGCCACGGTCGGCATCCCGGCCGGCCGCCGCGGACCGGTGGCGGCGGAGCCGAACAGTGGTGAACCGCTGCTGGGCCTGGACCTCTATCGCCCCGCGCCGGAAGACAATCCGCCGACTCCGGAGAAGGTCGCGCTCGGGCGGCGGCTCTTCCACGAGCGGCTCTTGTCGCGGGACGGCAGCCTGTCCTGCGCCGGATGTCACGATCCGGCGCGCGCCTTCACCAACGGCAAGCCCGTCGCTACAGGCAGCTACGGCCGCGCCGGCAGACGCAACGTTCCCGCGTTATTCAATCGCGCCTGGGGAAGGACGTTCTTCTGGGATGGGCGCGCGCCGTCGCTCGAAGCGCAGGCGGTCCAGCCGATCACCAGCGCCTCGGAGATGGACATGGGCATCGAGGAGGTTGTCGAGCGGCTGGGCCGGCAGCCGGACTACGCCCTCGCCTTCCGGGACGCTTTCGGCGGCAAGATCCGGGCGGAGGACCTGGCGCGGGCGCTCGCCTCCTACGTGCGCGCGATTCTGAGCGGCGATTCTCCCTACGACCGTCACCTGGCCGGCAGGGCGAATGCCCTCTCGCCCGACGCGCAGGAAGGGCTGCGGATCTTCCGCGGCAGGGCAACTGCATCGCTTGCCACGCCGGTCCCCTCCTCACCGACGAAGAGTTCCACAACACCGGCGTCGCCTGGCGCGACGGGCGATGGCTCGATGCCGGCAGGTTCGAGGTCACCAGCCTCGAGGCGGACCTCGGCAGGTTCAAGACTCCAAGCCTGCGCGAGGTCGCCCGCACCGCGCCCTACATGCACGACGGCGGCATCCCGAGCCTGGAAGAAGTGATCGAGTATTACGATCGCGGCGGAAACCGCAATCCGCGCGTGGATCCGGAGGTGAGACCCCTGCATCTCAGCGCTCCGGAAAAGCAGGCGCTGGTCGCTTTCCTGCGTTCGCTCTCTGGAAAAGTGAGCGAGGGAGTTTAGCGATCCAAGCTGACTAACACCGAGAAGGCCTTCCTCTCCGGCCCTCTGCGTCCTCGGCATCTCCCGTGGTAACCCAGCGCTTGGCTCCGTCTGGTGCCGTTCCAACTTTTTTGCTCTGAGAGGGCCTGCGCACTAGCTGCCCGCTTTGCGTCGCGCAACGGTGATTCTGTGTTATTGTGTTTCTATGAAAAATATCACAGTTTCACTCCCGGAAGAACTATACCGCCAGGCCAGAATCCGGGCCGCTGAGCGAGACACCTCCGTCAGCGCTCTGGTCCGGGAATTTCTGGCCAAACTGGGCGAGGAGGAATCGGATTTCGAGAGGCGAAAGCGGCTCCAGAAAGAGGTTCTGGCCTCCGTCCGGCGTTTCCGGGCCGGTGGCCGGTTGACCCGCGATCAAACACACGACCGGAATGCGCTTCGTTGACACGAATGTCCTGCTGTACGCCGCCAGCACGGCTCCCGAGGAGCAAACCAAGACCCGCCTAGCCTTGTCGCTTCTTGACCGGAATGATCTAGCTTTGTCGGTGCAAGTCCTCCAGGAGTTTTATGTGCAGGCGACGCGCTCCGGAAAACGGGACCGCCTGACTCATGAGCAAGCCGCGTTGCTCATCGAGTCCTTTCTGCGATTCCCGGTGCAAGAGACGACCGTGCAGTTGATGCAGGCCGCGCTGGCGGTGAAGGAACGCTTCCGCATCTCCTATTGGGATGCGGCTATCCTCGTGGCCGCCCGGATGCTCGGGTGCCAGACGGTTCTTTCCGAGGATCTGAGGCACGGCCAAGTTTACGACGGCGTTCGGGTTGTGGATCCGTTCGTGAGGGAGGCCGGGAATAGCGCTTACCCACCATGTCACCCGAGCGCACGGAGGGTCCGCTGGTGTCTGTGAACGCCAGGGCCGCCGGGAGATCGACAGCAGATCCCTCGCTGCGCTCGGGGATGACATGGCGGCGCGGAAAGCAGTGAGCCCCGGCGGCGCTCCCCCCCCTGCCCCGCCCCGAATTTACAACCATAACCAAGCCGCGCAAGCTATAACAGGGATTGGATCCCATGAGAATCCTGGCGTTGATGGCGTGTCTCAGTACTGGTGTGCTGGCTCAACGGGGCCGGCTGGTGGGGACGGTGACGGATCCCAGCGGGGCGGTGGACGGCAGCCCAGGAGATTCGTCAGGTTTGCGTCAGGTTTGCGTCAGGTCCTTTCCGTCAGGTTTCGTCAGGTTTGCGTCAACCCCGGTGGTTCGCAGGTCCGGGAGGGCTTCCGGCCCCAGGAGTGCAAGCCGCGTGGGCGATGCGTCCCATCAACAAAGACGGCCTCCTCGGCCGTCGGGATATGGGGCGTAACTGCGACATTCAGCTAGGCCGTCAGTCTTCATCAGGCCCAACCCGGTCGCCGCCCTGGGCCTATTCTCGGGCGTCTCTTCGGAATGTTGTAAAATCGGACCCGCTAAAGGCTCGCTGCATGCCGAGACAAGGGAGAGGTCGTCAGTTCATGTCCGCCGCAATCGAGGAAATGTGGCGATCAAGGTCTGAGCACGTAGTGAAGCCGGATCCTATGGTCGGCGCTGTCCTTGTGAACCGCTCCGAGAAGGAGTTGGGCCGTGCGCATCGGGGAAACTTTCGTACCGGTGAGCACTCTGAATTCACCCTTCTGGAGAAAGTGCTGCCGCACATGGCGCTCGCAGGCTGCACGCTCTATGTGACGCTTGAGCCCTGTAGCGAGCGAACACCGCCGAAAAAACCGTGTGCTCACCGGATTGTGGAGGAGGGAATCGCGCGAGTAGTGATCGGCATGCCCGACCCGAACCCAGATATCCACGGGCGTGGGATCTCTCATCTCCTCAAGCACGGGGTTCAGGTGGATTTCTTCGATCCCGACCTCCGGGAACAAATCCGCGAAGCGAACAAAGACTTCATAACGCATTATGAGGGACCCAAACCCAGGCCTCCGGAGGCTGGCCGGCCCTCCTACGAGCGATCGCTCGTCTCTCTGTCGGCCCCGAAACCTTTTGGTGGCCCCTCCTATGAGGAGCGCCAACCAGTACCCTCTGCGACGGTCGGAGATTTGTCGCGTGATGCAATCCAGGAATACTTGGAGGCTAGCCGTGTGGGTTACAAGTTTCGGACACTACCCAAGTTTCCCTCTCCAGAGCTGTGGCATAATTTTAAGAAAGCCGGATTCCTTGCTGCCTCCTCCCATGGTCGCCGCCCGACTCCCACACTGGCAGGCCTTGCTTTGTTTGGCGCAAGTCCAGATGACTTCCTTCCCCAATGCAAGATCAAGGCGGATTGTTCTGGTGGTCGTTTACGTGATGGCGCGCCCCTGGTCGAAAGCGCGAAGGCCCAAAGAGATATTTCGGGGCCCCTGACCCATAGGGTCCGGGATCTGGAAGCGTTCTTCCGGGAAAACGTAGCGACGGTGCCTCACATAGTGGGTTCGAAAAGAGTCGACGATACGGAGTACCCGTGGAAGGTGATTCGCGAGGCCATAGTAAACGCGCTGGTTCACAGGGATTATCAGGAGGGCAGGCACGTCATGTTCCAGATGTTTCGGGACGCGATAGCGGTGAAAAGCCCGGGGTCTCTGCTTCCTCCCCTCACTTTGGAAAGGATCCAGGCGTACGACGTTGTGCCGCTGAGTCGCAACCCCCATATTGCGGCTGCCATGAACGACATGCGGTATATGGAAGAAAGGGCCGTGGGAATCCGTACGATGCGCGACCGCTTGGTGAAGCATGGGCTCCGCGAGCCCGATTTCGCGTGTGATCTCGACTGCTTCGTCGTGACCATCTATGGCCGCGAATTGTCTCCTGCTACCCTTCGAATCGAATCCGAAACACTTTCTCGACTCAACTCCAGGCAACGGAGAATACTCGACATCCTAGGCGCGCGAGGAAGAATCACGAGCTTGGAATGCATACGTGAATTTGCCATCTCCAGGGAGACCGCAAACCAGGACTTCGATTCCCTCTTGGAACTTGGCCTAATTACCCGAATGGGGAGGGGGAAGGGCACTTACTACGTCGGCAAACTATAACTGAAAGATTGGATCCCATGAGAATCCTGGCGTTGATGGTGTGTCTCAGTGCTGCCGTGCTGGCGCAGCGGGGCCGGCTGGTGGGGACGGTGACGGACCCCAGCGGGGCCGTGGTGCCCGGAGCCGTGGTGCGCGTGATCAACCTCGGAACGGGCTTGGCCTGGAATACCGCCTCCAGCGCTCAAGGCGACTACCGGCTGGAGCTGCTGCCGCCGGGACTGTACCGCGTCGAGGCCGCGGCGTCGAACTTCGCCCCGGCGCGGGCCGACGCGGTGCGACTGGCCGTCAACGCCACCCAGCGAGTCGATCTGACCCTGGCGCTGGCTGAGCAGCGGCAGCAGGCCGAGGTTCGCTCCTCGGCCCGGCTGGTCGAATCCGACACCTCGGAACTGGGGGCGGTGATCGGGGAAGGCTTCCTCTCTTCCCTGCCCCTCAACGGCCGGGACTTCCTGCAACTGGCGCAGCTGGCGCCCGGGGTGATGCCGAGCGTGGACATCCCTTCCTCACCCTCCGGACCGCTGAACATCAACGGGCAGCGGGATCTGTCGAACAACATCCTGATCGACGGGATCCATGTGAATGCCGGCGGCAGCGCTGGCGGCCGTATCAGCCTCTCGCCCGGCAGCGACCCGGCGGTTGGCCAGGCCGGCTCCAGCCTGTCGTTGATCTCCGTCGACGGCGTGGCGGAGTTCAAGGTCCAGACCCAGTTGGCCCCCGCCGAGTTCGGCGGCTTCTCGGGCGCCGTGATCAACGTCAACTCCAAGACCGGCGGCAACCAGGTGCACGGCAGCGCCTATCATTACTTGCGCAACAGCGCGCTCGACGCCAACAACTTCTTCGCCAACGCCAACGGCCTGAAAAAGCCGCCCCTCCGCAACAACATCTCCGGCGCCGCGGTAGGCGGGCCGATCCGCCGGGAGCGGACGTTTTATTTCGCCACCTTCGAGGGCCTGCGGCAGCGGCTGGGCGTAAGCTCCAACGCCCGGGTACCCTCGGCGGCGGCGCGGGCGCGGGCGAGCGCCACCGTCCGGCCGCTGATCGAGCTCTATCCGCGGCCCACCGGCCCCGACAACCCCGACGGCACCGCCCCCTACTTCGCCGCGGCCAGCAACCTGGTGGGCGAGACCACTTTCAGCCTAAGGGCTGACCACCGGTTGACCAGCCAGGATGATGTTTTTGCCCGGTACTCGTTCGCCGACTCGCTGGGGGTGATCCGCAAGTTCTACCTCAACTTCCTGACCGACAACCGGACGCGGATGCAAAGTCTGGCCCTCGGCCACGTGCGGCGGTTTTCAGCGGCCACGCTGAACGAAGCCCGGTTCGGCTTCACGCGCAGCGCCAACGACACCCTGGGAGCCCTGGACGCCTTTGCCGGCGCCCGGCCGGTCGAGCTGGACGCCGAAGGCAACGCCCTGGCGCCAGGCATCCTGATCTTCAGCCTGCCGTTTGCGGTGGCCCACAACCCGCGGTTCGTCCAGAACAACAACCTGTTCACCTGGACGAACAATCTGACGCTCCTCCGCGGCAAGCACGGGCTGAAACTCGGATTCTGGGCCCGCCGGGTTCAGGGCAATATCAACCTGAGACCGCTGGCGGGCGGCGTGTATTTCTTCGACACTGTCGAGGACCTGCTGAACAACGACCCCAGCTTCTTCTTCAACCAGGTGGCCCAGACCGGTTTCGGCGTGCGCTTCAGCAACTTCGCCGTGTACGCCCAGGACGACTGGCAAGCGACGCGGCGGCTGAAGCTCAACTTCGGCCTGCGCTGGGAGCTGAACACCGTCCCGAGGGAGGCCCACGGGCGGTTCAGCCCCATCACCGGTTTGTCGAACATCAGCGCCGCCACTCTGGGGGCGCCGGGAACACCCCTCTACCGCGGCGACCACAACAACTTCGCGCCGCGTCTCGGCTTCGCTTACCAGCTGACCACCGACGGGCGGACAGCGCTTCGAGGGGGCATCGGGGTCTACTATGATCTGCCCACACCGAATGCCTTCCAGCCCGCCCTGGGGCCGCCCTTCAAGATCACCAACTTCCTGCTGGGGACCAAGTTCGGCGGGACGGTGCGGGTGCCGGTGCCCCCTTCGCTGCTCCAGACGACCATCACCGGCAAGCCGCCCTTTGGCAGCGCCAACGTCTACGACCCCGAGAACTTCCGCACTCCTTATACCTATCACTATCATCTCACGGTGCAGCGGGAGATCGACCGCCGGACCCTGGCCCAGACCAGCTACGTGGCATCGCTCGGACGGCGCCTCATCCGGTTCCGGCCGCTAAACCTGTTGGAGCCCGCCACAGGACGGGCGCCCAACGCCAACTTCTCGCCGGGGGCCTTGCAGCTGATCGAGACCACGGCCGGCTCGAACTACCACTCCTGGCAGGCCCACGTGAGCCGGCGCCTGGATGGCGGCCTGGCGCTGATGGCCTCCTATACCCTGGGTCACTCGCTCGATGATGTCTCCAACGTCACCGGCACCTCGGTGGTGTCGAGCTTCACGGCTTCCAACCCCAACAACCTGCGGGCCGAGTACGCTTCCAGCGACTTCGACGTCCGCCACGGCTTCGTCACCGGGGTTTCCTATGAGCTGCCCTTGCGGCATCGAAGCCTGGGAGGCTGGTCCGTGCATTGGATCTCAGTAGTGCGCAGCGCGCCCCCCTACACCCCGCTGCTGGGGCGCGACGTGGCCGGCAACGCCGATCAGAACGCCGCCAACAACCAGCGACCCAACCTGGTGGCCGACCGGCCGCTCTATGTCGACTCCAGCGCGCCGCCGTTTCGGGTGGCCAACGCCGCCGCCTTCGCGACTCCGGCCCCCGGCGCTTACGGCAATGCCGGGCGGAACATCCTCCGGTCACGAGGGGCGCACCAGATGGATTTCGCGGTGCGCAAGACCACGGCGCTGGCGGAAAAGGTGACCCTGGAGTTCCGCGGGGAGTTCTTCAACCTGTTCAACCACCCCAACTTCGCGTCGCCGGCGGCGGCCTCCAACCACCTGCTCACCGCTGGGCGGGAGTTCGGGCTCTCGAAACAGATGGCCAACGAATCGGCGGGCGGCCTGCTGGGCGCGTTGTTTTCCAGCGGCGGACCGCGGGCGGTTCAGTTCGGGTTGAGGCTGGCTTTCTGAACGCCGTAACACAGGCATTCCTGCCGAAGCCCACACCCGACAGGCAAGAATGCCTGTCCTACACTCTGCGGTAGACTATTATAACAGAGCTCGGGCCAGATCTTGTTGAAAGGGGATCCGTTGAGAGCAGAACCAACGACCAAAGCGCCTCTCCCCACCGAATCCATCCGCGCGCAAGTGGAGAAGATTCTGGCCTGCCAATCCTTTGCCGAGGCGGAACGGCTCAGGCGGTTCCTGCGCTTTACCGTCGACCTCACCCTCGAGGGCAAGGGAAGCCAGATCAAAGAGTATCTCCTTGGCGTTGAGGGCACCGACGGTGGCAATCGCAGCATCGTCGCCGCCATCCGATTCGTATTCTGAGTGACTTCCGTATGGCGCTTCGCTTCATCATCGCAGTCGCGCTTCTGGCGCCCGGGCCGATCTAGCGTCCCGATCCCTACGACGCACGCCTCTCTTCGCCGCTGACCGAGAATGCTATGGCGCCGGCCAGCCTTCGACAATTGGCTCTTGCGCCCCCGATGCCGTTTGGTCCATACTCTCAGCACGAGGCCCGTGAAACCTGATGATCGGCCGGACCCTGGGCCACTACCGGATTGACTCCCAAGTCGGGAAGGGCGGCATGGGAGTGGTCTATCGCGCTCGCGACCTGCGACTGGAGCGCGACGTCGCTCTCAAGGTCTTGCCCGCGGGCCTGCTGGCCGACGAATCCGCGCGCAAACGCTTCCGCAAGGAAGCCCTCGCTCTGTCGCAGCTCAACCATCCCAACATCGCCACCGTCCACGACTTCGACACCGAGGAAGGAGTCGACTTCCTGGTGCTGGAGTACATCGCCGGCGCGTCGCTCGACGAAAGGCTGGCCGCCGGCCCCTTGGTCGAGAAGGAGCTGCTCGGGCTGGCGAGCCAACTGGCCTCGGGACTAGCGGCGGCTCACGAGCAAGGCATTGTCCATCGCGACCTCAAGCCCGCCAACTTGCGTGTCACCCCCGACGGGCGGCTGAAGATCCTCGACTTCGGCCTGGCCGCACTGGTGCGTCCGCAGGGCGACGCCGCCGCCAGCACCGTGAGCCTGATCGAGGGTCCCACGGTGGCGGGCACGGTGCCCTACATGGCGCCGGAGCAGTTGCGCGGCGAAAAGGCCGACGCGCGCGCCGACCTCCACGCCACCGGAGCCGTCCTCTACGAGATGGCCACCGGCCGGCGGGCGTTCCCGCAAGCCGGCGGGACGCAGATGATCGCCGCCATCCTTCAGGAAATGCCGACGACGCCGGCCACGCTCAATCCCCGCGTGTCGCCAGCGCTCGAAGGAATCATCCTGAAGTGCCTGGACAAAGAACCGGAGCGCCGCTACCAGACGGCTCGCGAGCTGCGGGTGGACCTGGAACGGCTCTCTGCACCGGCGCCAGTCACCGCCAGTGCCCCGCGCGCGCGCCGGCGCCCTTGGCTGCTCCCGGCCGTCGCAGTGGCGCTCGCTGCCCTCCTGGCGCTGGCGGGATTCGCCCTTTACTGGGCAGGCCGGAACCCACGAACAAAACAGCCCGCCGGCGAGCCGGCCTCCATCGCCGTGCTTCCCTTTGTGGACATGAGCGAGAACAAGGACCAGGAGTTTTTCTGCGACGGGATCACCGAGGAAATCATCACAGCGCTGGCAAAGCTGGAAGGGCTGCGCGTGGTCGCGCGGACGTCCGCCTTTGAATTCAAAGGCAAGGGGCAGGATATTCGCAAGGTCGGCGCGCAGCTCAATGTCGCCACAGTGCTGGAAGGGAGCGTGCGGAGAGCGGGCGGCGCCCTGTGCAGATACGACCTCGATGGCGCCGAGCTCTGGACGCGCGAGTTCAGCACGTCGGACGCGGCCTGGGCCCGCGGCGTGGCGGTGGATGCCAGCGGCGTTTACGTCGTAGGGAGGTATGGAACTGACGATTTGTCCTTTTCGGCGGCGCCCCCCGGCAGCGGCGCCTTTCTTGCGAAATTCGAGAAGACGGCGGCAGTGGTGACCGACTCACGGCCTCGTATCTTCCCGGATTGCGTGGTCAACGCGGCCAGCTACGTGGGGGGAGGCGTGGCGCCCGGCGAGATTGTAACCCTCTTCGGCTCGTCAATGGGTCCGTCGGAACTCGTCCGGCTGCGTCTGACCGACGACCGCAGGCTGGCGACCACGTTGGCCGATACGCGCATCCTGTTCAACGGCGTCCCGGCTCCGCTGCTGTATGTATCGGACAAACAGAGCAGCGCGATCGTGCCTTACGCCGTGGCCGATCGGACCTCGGTGGAGGTTCAGGTCGAGTACAGAGGGGTGCAGTCGGACCCGGTGACGGTGCCGGTGCTTCGCTCGCGTCCGGGGATCTTCAGCCAGGATGGCACCGGCCACGGCCTGGGCGCGATTCTGAATGAGGACGGGAGCCTCAACTCGCCGTCGAATCCTGCCGCGAGGGGCTCGATTATCAGCATTTTCGGGACGGGAGGAGGCGAGGCGGCCCCGGACGTGGTGGACGGCCAGCTCGTCAGCGGCAGTCTGCCCAGGACCAGTGTGCCGGTGTCAGTAGTCTTTGACGTCGGTCTTGATGATGAGTTCGGAAATGGACCCAAGCTGGGCGAGGTGCTGTACGCTGGAGGCTCACCCGGGTCGGTCGCCGGCCTGCTGCAAGTGAACGTGCGAGTGCCTGCGGACGCGATGGCCGGGGATAGGGCCCCCTTGGCGCTCATCATCGGTTCCCATTGGACGGTGTTTCAGGTAACGATTTCGCTGCGGTAGCACAAGGAGCCGACATGTCCCGTAGTAGTTTTATCGTGAAGAACCTGCGGCCACTCGCGGCGGTCGTGGCTCTGGCCGTCGCCGCGCAGGCTCAAACCAGCCGGGGCACGGTATCCGGCACCGTCACCGACCCGTCGGGCGCGGTGGTCACTGGCGCCAGCGTCGTGCTCACACACTCCGCGACGGCCGTGCGGCGGTCGGGGACCAGCAACGAAGCCGGCATCTACCGCTTCGACGCAGTGGACCTGGGGGTCTATGAGCTCAAGGTCACGCAACCTGGTTTCAAGAGCTATCTCGCAACCGGGATTGGCGTCCAAGCTAACCTCACCACCACGATCGACCCTGGACTGGAACTGGGCAGCGAGACCATTGCCGTCCAGGTGAGCGCGGAAGCTGAAGCGGTGATGGTCCGCGACGGCCCGCAGCGGGGCGGCAACTTCGTCCCGCGGCAGGTCAGCCAGCTTCCCCTCATCGGCCGGAATCCGATCTCGCTGGCCCGCACGCTGCCCGGCGTAATCCAGGTTTCGGGCGGCGCCGCAGCGCCCCGGGACCCGACCCGGTCCGCGGAGTTCGCCGTCAACGGGCAGCGAGTCCGCGGCAACAATTACCTGATCGACGGCACCGAGAACAACGACATCGGCTTCAGCGGCGTTGCCCAACCGTTCAATTTGGCGGATGCCGTCGAAGAGGTTTCGGTGCAGACGGGAAACTTCAGCGTCGAGTTTGGGCGGGCCTCGGGCGGCGTCTTCAATGTGGTCACCAAGGCCGGGACGAACCAGGTTCACGGCACAGCCTACTGGCGCTACCGGTCGCAGCGGTTCGATTCGGTGTCGAATCTTGACAGGCTGAACCAGGTCCCCAAGTCCGTCTACAGCCACAACGTCCCCGGGTTTACTGTGGGCGGGCCGATTCGCCGCAACCGGACGTTTTTCTTCGGGGGCTTCCAGCAGGACACCCGCCGGTCCACTCAAAACTTCTCGCTGGTGGTTCCCACCGCCGTGGCAGTCGAGCGGCTGCGCTCATTGTTCCCGTCGAATCCCCGGCTCGATCTCTACCTCGGTCCTCTCGGCAACCTGCGCGGCGTGGGGGCGCCCTTCAGTCTGGCGCTGGGAGTCGATCCGCAAACGAGCGTGAACCGCGGATCCGTCGAGTTCGCCACCGCTGCGCTGGGTGTGCCCGCAACCGACGAGGGGCCCCAGTATCTCGTGCGTGTCGATCACCACCGCTCCGAGAGGCACAGGTTCTCGTGGCGCTACATCCGTGACTCCAGCATCAATACGCCCAGCGGCGTAAATTTTCCCGGATTCGTTACCGATTCCGCCGAACGGAATCAGAATTTTCTGTTCACCGACAGCTACACCTTCGGGCCAAGTTTCACAAACGAGTTTCGGTTTTCCTACGGCCGGCTCGATGTGGACCAGGTCCGCATCTCTCCCGGCTCGGTTTCTCAGGCGCGCACCCAGCCAAGCGTCAGCATCACCAGCGTTTCAGCGCCAGGAGTGGCAAACGAGCAATTCCGGCACGCGAACAATCTCTTGTTTCAGGAAACGCAAACCAAGCTGAGCGGACGCCACATCTTCCGGTACGGAGCGGAGCTGCTGCAGCAGCTTGCCACGCAGCTTCCGAACGCCATCATTCGGGGTCAAATCCCATACATGAACGCGCCGCTCCAAGGCTACGCCGCCTTCGCGAACTTTCTGGACGACTACAGCGGGCCCAGCGCGAGGATGCAGCGCCATATCGGCGCGACGGTTTTCCACCCCAACCAGTTCCGCCAGACTTATTTTCTCCAGGATACCTGGAAGGCCACGCCGGCCCTGACGCTGACGCTCGGGCTGCGCTATGAAAACTTCGGCCAGTTCGCGAACGCCGTGCGCTACCCGGCCTTCGCCGGCTTCGACCCGGAGCGCTTCTTGGAGCCGAACAAGGTGAACCGCGATGACAACAACTTCGGCCCGGCATTCGGCTTGGCCTGGTCGCCCTCGTTCCGATCGGGGTGGCTGGGCAGGCTGCTCGGAGACCGCCGGACAGTGTGGCGGGGAGGCTACCAGATCAGCTATGAGGCCTTGAAAACGCAGATGCTCTCGCTAAACCTTGCGATAACCACGCCCAACGCCCTGTTCGTCGGAAAAACCGGCGCGCCGACGGGACGGGGAGACCCGAATTGGTCTGCGCAGCTCCCGGCGGCAACCCCCCGGCCGCCGACCATCGCCGACGACCAAGAGGGCGCGATCGAGAAGGACTTGCGCAGTCCTTATACGGAGCGCTGGTCATTCGGCTTCCAGCGGCAACTGCCGGGATACGCCGTGCTCGATGTGTCCTACGTCGGTGCGGCCGCGCACAAATTGACCACCAACGCCGATTTCAACCCGCTACAGCCCAATGGCAACCGCCTGCATCCCGGGTTTGGGATACGCCGGGTCCGCACCAGCCAGGGCAACTCTGCCTACCACTCGCTGCAAGCGCGCCTGGACCGGCGTTTCGCCAAGGGCTTCCAGTTGGCGGGGTCCTACACCTGGTCGAAGAGCCTCGACAGCACCAGCGAGGGAATCAGTCAGGTCAATACCCAAAACGCAAATATCAACCTGACCTCCGTACCCGTAGCGCAGGGCGGGCTGAAGCTGGACCGGGGCGTGAGCGATTTCCACCGCGGCCAGCGGCTGAGCCTCCTCTATTTGTGGGAGATTCCGGGACCGTCCAAAGGGCTGTGGAAGCACGCGCTGGGCGGTTGGTCGATCGCCGGCATCACTTCGTTCCAGACTGGAACGCCCTACTCAGTTCAAAATGGCTCCGACCGCAACCGGGACGGCCACGCCGGGCTGGACCATCCGGACATCGGCAACCCCCAGGCACCGCGCCACAGTCGGGCGGTCCTGGCCCCCGCTACCGGACCGCTACGTTGTTCCACAGGCTACCGGAATCCGGAGACCAACACCTGCGTCGCACCGTCGGACGTGTACTGGGTGGAAGGGACTGGATTCCCCAACGCCTTCACCGCGGGCCGCAACACGATGCTCACCGGCGGCACGAACAACTTCGACCTGACCTTGTTCAAGTCCGTGGCGGTCGGCGAACGCAAGCGGCTGGAGTTTCGCTGGGAGGCAGTGAACGCCTTCAACCATCCGCAGTTTGTCCAAGTGCCCGGAAAAGGTGTAAGCACTAGCCCCGCGGGGCGCTTCCTGAATCGCGATTTCACCGACAGCGGCATCCGCAGTATGTGGGTGCAGGTGAAGCTATTGTTTTGAGAGGTGCGCCATGAGAATGGCCCTTCCGCTTCTGGCTGCGTCGACCCTCCTGGCGCAGCCCGCGTTTCTCCGCAAGGATATCTCCGTCGGCGACGGCGCCATGGGCTTCACCGTCGGCGACTTCAACGGCGATGGCCGGCCCGATCTGGCCTTGCGAAGCTGGGCGTGCAGGCTCCCATCCGCTGCGGATGATCCCGGACCGCGCCAGCGTTGTCCAAACGGCACGGTCGGCGGCGTGATTACGGTCCTACTCAATACCGGCGGCGGAAGCTTCGCGCCGCCTCTCGACACGGTCATCGATCTCGACATTCCGTTTTTCACCTACCCCTTCGCAGCCGATCTGAACGGCGACGGCAAGCTGGATCTGCTCGGCAGGGACGCGCTTGGCACGGTCCGTTTCCTCCCCGGCCGCGGAAACGGCGCCTTCCTGCCGCCTCGCCAGATCCAGCGCGGCTACATTGTCGCCACCGGAGACTTCAACGGTGACCGCATCCCCGACCTGCTGTTCGGCCGCGATCCTGTCTTTCCCCCCTTTGATCCTGCCAATCCCCCACCGCGTCCTCCCACGCCCCCGCTGGAAGTCCTGCTGGGGAACGGCGAAGGGTACTTTTTGACCAGCGCCAGGATCGAGTTCCCGGGTTGGACCCACGTGGCGGACTTCAACGGCGATGGCCGCAGCGACCTGGCCACCAGATCGGAAACGCCGCCCACGCTGGCGATCCACCTGGCGCAGGCTGACGGCACGCTCCGCGCCCCCGTCCGGACCCTGATCGACTCCCCGCAGTGGCTGCTGGCCGATTTCAACCGTGACGGACTTCCAGATCTGGCCACCACAACGGATATCCTGCTTGGCAAGGGAGACGGCAGCTTTCGGCCCCCGCGCCCGTACGCCTTTTGGGGCGGCGAGAGACACTGGTATCCTCCTGCCGCCGCCGCCGATTTTACCGGCGACGGGCACATGGACCTGGCGGTGGCCCACGAAGGTGATGCTTCGGAGTTCCCGGGGAGCGCCTTCTCCCTGTTCGCAGGCCGGGGCGACGGAACCTTCGCGCCGCGTGTTGTGTACCGCGAGCGGTGGCCCGGCGGAGAGACCGCGGACCTGGACGGAGACGGCCGGGCAGACCTGGTAAGAGGCATGGCTTACTGGTATAACACCCTGTCACTGCTGCTGTTCAGGCCGGGCGGCGGGCCGGCCTTGCGCCGCGCCGTCTCGGCCGCAAGCGGCACGGCCATCGTAGCGCCGGGATCGCTGGCCAGCATCTACCTGCCCACCTCCGCAACAACGACCGAGCGGGCCGCAGCGACGCCGTGGCCCACGCGACTGGCCGGCATTACTCTCGAAGTCCGCGACAAGGCCGGCGCCGCCCGTCTTGCTCCGCTCATCTATGTCTCCCCGGAACAAATCAACTTTCAGGTCCCCCCAGCCACGGCGCTCGGAGAAGCCTCCCTTGCCATCGTGGGCGATGGCGGCCCCACGCTGGCCGGAGGGATGCAAGTGGACGCCGCGGCGCCGGCTCTGTTCTTGGTCACCCACCCGGGCGTCTATGAAGACAACAACGTGCCGGTGCCGGCCGCCGTCGGCGTCCGCGTCGCCTCCGACGGTCGGCAGACTCCAGTGCCAGTCTTCATGTGCTCGTTCCCAGGAGCCATCTGCGCTCCCGCCCGAATCCCGCTCCCGCCGGCTGGCGACCCGACCTACCTCAGCTTCTTTGGAACCGGATTCCGCGGCGCCAACCCGGCCAACGTCACCTGCACCATCAACGGAGTGCGCGTTCCCGTTGAGTACGCCGGCACGCAGGGAACGCCGGGTCTGGATCAAATCAATATCCGCCTGCTGCCGGAGGTTCGCGGGCAGCCGCCGTTGGTTCCTTTCGGATTTGTGACCATCAGCATCGACGGAGTGGCCGCCAATACAGCATCCCTGTTCTTTAATTGAGCGTCATGAGAAGAGATCTCTCGCTAGCTAGCTATAGCTAAGCTATAATAGCCTCCCACAGACCGATCTAGGCGCGAAGGTTGTCGGCAACGCTTCTTGCTTTTTCGTTCGGACTCGCCATATGAGCTGCCGTTCGGGCGGGGGAGGCGCTTCGGCTCGGGGTGGTCACCGGCCCTGAACGCGCTCGTGGGCGGCTGGCAGTTCAACGGCATCACCCTGTTCCAGAGCGGGACGCCCATCGGCATCGGGGCCAGCAACAACATCGGCCTCTTTACGCAGGCGGCCCGGGCCAACAACAACGGCCGCAGCGGCAAGTTGAGCGGCCCGGTCGACCAGCGTTTGAGCGCCTATTTCGATCGCAACGTCTTCAGCCAGCCGGTGGCCTTCACCTTCGGTAACGCCTCGCCGCGGCTGCCCGACATCCGCAACGACGGCATCCGGAACTTCGATCTGTCGCTGTTCAAGGACTTCGCCCCGGTGGAGCGCTTCCGGGTCCAGTTCCGGGCCGAGATGTTGAACGCCTTCAACACCCCGCGCTTCGGGGGTCCGAACACGGGCGTTACCTCCAGTTCCTTCGGCGTGATCACGTCGCAGGCCAACGCTCCGCGCCAGGTACAGTTTGGTTTGAAGCTGCTGTGGTGACTCAGCGTTCGGCGGTCTGGGCGGCCACTACGCTCTGATCCGCAAGGGCGGAGCCAATGCGGCGAACGTGATTCGCGAACCCGGCCTGGTCCGGATTAAAGGGCGCGCCACTGGCCAGCCGGGCGACGTGGTCCTGGAAGCTCTGTACATCCCGCTCTTTCTCTTCGTCGGTACCGTGGCGCTGCCGGGCGCGAGAGACGGCATTTTCAGCTGCCCGGATCCGCTCCCCGGAGCTACCGAAGTCGATCGGCTCGGACCAGCGGTCGGACTTCGGGTCAAAGCTTTCCAGAGCTTTCCACATTGCCAGGTAAGCCGCCGACCAATCGGCCAGCTTTTCGTATAGGATCACCTTTCTTTGCCCCTGCATGATTCTTCGGCCTTATGGGGCAGTTCGCTTTAGATTCGCCATGGCTAAACTCTACTGATATTCTACACCCGGTGGCCCGCCGGGACGCCTCCCGGATGACCTAAGTAATTGATTTTGTGGGCCATACTGATTCAAAGTGGTTGCGAACGGGTGAAGGCGGGAGGCACGATTCGGCGAACATGCGGCGACAGGATGTCAAGGTTTTCGATGCGGTACTCATCGGGTTGCGCTTCTTTGACCGCACCCACGACCTCAGCCAGAAAGAACAGAGAAGGTCGAAAGCCCTGGTCCCTCGACCGCTGTCTTGATGGCATCGAATGCTCGCCCTTGGGCTTCGCGATCAATCAGACCCTTAGCCTCCCACATACCGATCCAGGCGCGAAGGTTGTCGGCGACACTTCTTGCCTTTTCGGACTCGCCATCCCGGAGTTTGGTCGCTCGGTTCGTCGTTCTCGATCGGATTCAGATCTCTGGCAAACCAGAATCGGATTCGGCTGTTGTTGATCAACTCGGCAACCCCCAGGCTGATTCGGGCCTGGGTCGAGTACCCGCTGATCGGTCCGATGAGCCTCACCGGTTGAACAGAAAGGCGTTGCTGTTCAACAGCGCCCACAGCAGGTCCTGGGCCCGGGAGGCCCGGCTGGGGCCTCTCTGTAGATAGGTGATAGCTATGTCGTATTCCTGAGCTTCCGGCAGGCGGCCGAGGGAGGCCAGGTAGAGATCCTCGACCAGCTGGCGGTCGGGCGTCCCGGCCAGGATCAGCCTGGCGATGCGCCCCTTGGGATCGGCAAGCGCTTCCGCCAGGGTGGGGCCGTTGACCAGGTTCAGGGTCTGGGGCAGGCTGAGGTCGCTGCGGCGCTCGCACTCACAGGAGGACTCACGCTGCGGCCGCCCGAACAGATCCAGGAATCCGCCCATGCCGACGTGGGGGCCGGGCAGCTGCTGGGCCGTGAAGTCGGGCGGCGCCTCCTGAAACTTGGGGCGCGAGCCGGCGGCGATCGAAACCGCGTCCAGGATCTGCTCGGCGCTCAGGCGGCGCGGCACGGCGTGGGAGAAATTCACCTCGTCGTCGCCGTTCCACTGGTTGGTCGCGAGGGAGGCCTGATAGGCGCGGGAGTTGACAATGGTCCGGATCAGGTGGCGCAGGTCGTAGCTATGCTCGACCAGGTCCTGGGCCAGGGCTGCCAGCAGGGCCTCATTCGACGGCGGGTTGGAGGCCCGGATGTCGTCGACCGGGTCGATGATGCCCCGGGCGAAAAAGTAGCTCCACACCCGGTTCGAGATGGCCCGGGCGAAGAAGGGGTTTTTCGGGGAGGTCAGCCACTCGACCAGGGCGCTGCGGCGGTCAGAGGGAATCGGCGGCGCCTCCAGGCTGGCCAGCAGGAACCGGGGATCGACGACCCGGCCGTCCTTGGGGTGCTTGACGACGTTATCCTCGCGCTTCTCGAAGACGATCTCCTCATCGCTTTCGACGCCCGGCTTGATCCCCACGGCGGCGAAGAAGGCGGCCAGCTCGTAGTAATTGTTCTGGGTCCACTGCTCGAAGGGATGGTCGTGGCACTGGGCGCACACCATCCGCACCCCCAGGAACACCTGGGTGGTCTTCTCCATGGCGGCCTTGGGCTCGCGCGTGACCCGAAAGAAGTTGGCCGCGGGATTCTCGTAGGTCGAGCCGGTGGAGGTCAGCAGCTCCCGAACCATCTTGTCATAGGGCTTGTTGGCGGCCACGCTCTGCCGGATCCACTCCCGGAAGGTCCACATACCCTTATCGCCGACATACTTGCGGCTGTTCTGGAGCAGGTCGGCCCACTTTAGGGCCCAGTGGTCGACGAACTCCGGCCGCGCCATCAGGCGGTCGATGGCCCGGCTGCGCTTTTCGCGGGAGCCGGCGGGGTCTTCCAGCAAGGCGCGGACCTCCTCGGGGCGCGCCGGCAGGCCGATCAGGTCGAGCGAAACCCGGCGCAGAAACTCGGCGTCCCCGACCGGCCCGGAGGGCAGGATCTTGAGCCGCTCCAGCCTGGCGTCGACGTGGCGGTCGATGTAGTTGTAATGCTCCAGCGGCTTCCAGGCGAAGCCCGGGAGCGGATTGGGCAGCGTTACGGGCACGGTGACGAACTTGCCCTGGTAGCGCACCAGCACCGCCGCTTCGCCCTTGCGAACGCCCTGGAGCCGGGCGGCGGAGTCGATCTCGGCCACGTCGGGGAGATTAGAGCCGAACACCGCCTCCCGCGTCACATCGCGCACCGTACCGTCCGGGTAGTGCGCCAGGGCCATCATCTGCTGCTCCTGTCCCGGCCGGCTCATCAACACCTCCGGGGGCGCCACCTCCAGTTTCGCCGGCTGGTCCTTGGCGGGGTCGCCGAAGGGAGCGCCGGCCGAGATCCAGTCGAGTATGATCTGGTAGTATCTGGAGCCCAGTTCGATCCGCAGGCCTCCGCCGTGGGCCACCTGCTGGGTGGGCTTGGCCAGCATGAGGCTGCGGGCCGGGTCCGCCCGGTTCATGCGGCGGCCGGAGAGGTCGTACACCAGGGCCCGGTAGTCGAACTCCGGATCGTAGCCGCGCAGCGAGAGCTTGAAACCGTTCTTGCCCTTGGCGGACCCGTGGCAGGTACCGGAAGTGCAGCCGATCTTGTTCAACGCCGGGGCGACATCGCGCAGGTAGGTGAGGGTGCGCGGCTGATCGACGCCTCTTACCGCGACGACCAACTCCGCTTTGCGCCCGGCGGCCGTCACAGCCACACGAGTCTCGCCATCGCGGACGGCGTAAAGGAACCCCTCCTTGTCGAGCCGGACGCCGGCGCCGAGGGGCTTCAGCCGGGCCTTGGAGGTCAGATCCAGCCGTTCGCCGGCGGCGGTCACGCCCGTCACCAGCACCCGGCGTCCGCCGGCAGCGCCCGCCAGCGCCAGCGGCGAGGGATCCACCACCAACCGGACGATCTTGGGGTCCGCCGCGGTGGCGGCCGCGCAGGCGCCGAAAAGACCCCAAACAGCAATCCAGTTCCGCATTCGCTTCCCCTTTACTGAGCCGCCTCTATTTTGGACACCAGCAGCTTCATGCCCACCGGGGGGATGGTGTAGGGCACGTTTTCCTTGTCCCGCCCCGCCAGGGTGGAGTAGACCGCCAGTTCAATGTCGTACTCGCCGGGGGTTGCCGCCGCTCCGGCCTGGCAGCTCAGCCGGAAATCCGGCGTCTGGGGCTTAACCTCGGCCGGCTGGCAAGAGACATCGTGGGGCAGGGCATCGGCCTTCACCGTCGCGGGGGCCGCAAACGACGGCTCCCAGTTCAGGCGCCCCTCGATCTCGGCCCGCCCACCGCCGGGAGCGAGGGTCAGCGGCCGCGGCGGCTCGAGTGTGAAGCCCTGCACGATGTCGAAGGTCACGGCCGGCGCCACGATGGTCTCCTCGCGACCCTCCAGGGTGGTGCGGGTCTCGAGCACCATGTCGAACTTCATCGGCGGGGTTCCCACCGTGGTCACCAGCGTGAGCTTTCCGGTGTCGCTCGAGCCGCGGGTCTTCTCGCCGAGCACCCGCAGGTTGCCGACCCCGGGGAGGTTGCCGGCGTTGACCGCGGCCGGCGGCCGGATCCCCATCCCGCGGCGGAGGAACTTCCACTCCACCTCGGCCTCTCCACCTTGTACCAGCTTGACATAGCGGGGAGACGTGACTTCCAGCGCCGCCGGCCGCGGCCCGACGATGCGGGCCGGCAGCTCCAGGTTCATCCAGGGGGCGGTGGCGGCGCGCTGGTTTTGCCCTCGCACCGCCGTGATGAGGCCGGGCCCCTGCGCCCGCCGCCGGATCCGCTCGCCGTTTTCAAGCTCCACCTCGCCCCACACCGAGAGGTTCAGAACCCTCGGCGAGGCGCCCGGCTTGGCCCGCAGGGTCAGGACCCCGGCGCGCGAGGTGCGCACCCGGGTCTGGCCGCTGCCCTCGCCCGGGATGTGGCCGCCCTCGACGATGAGATCGTCGGGGGCTTCGGGAATGCTGAGCCGGATGGGCCGGACTAAGCCACGCCGGTCGGCCGTCACCACCACCGAGGCCGTCCCCTCGAGCGGAATGTTCACCTGGGGCGTCGCCAGCGTCAGGTTGAAATCCGGCGGCTGGCGGCGCGCCAGCAGCCGGTAGCCGTAGCCGGGGCCGCCGCGCCCCAGCAGGTCTTCGACCCCGATGGTGATCTCGCTGGTCCCGGCCGGCGCCTGGAAGGCCAAGTAGGTATCGACGTTGCCCTCCCCGGCCGATACTAGAAAGGAAAGGTCCGGATCGGCGCTGGTGTCGCCCGCCGAGGCCAGTTTCTTCCCGGCGGCGTCCCAGATCGAAAGCACCCCGTAGAGCCGCGAGGTGCCGAGCGAGGAGCGATCCAGCTCCACCATCCAGGGCTCGCCCGGCTCCACCGCCAGCCGGTAGCGGTCTTGCTCGCCGGGCTTCTCGATGCGCCCGTTGATCACCAGCCCGGGGCGCAGCTGGTCGGTCTGGCCTTCCAGCACCTCGTCGAAATCGCTTACCGCGAACGGAAACGGCAGCGCCGCCGTATCGCCCGCCAGCGACACCGTGGTGAAGGAGGCCTTGGCGTCCGCCGACGGCGCCGGCAGGGCCTTGACCGGCTCAGCCAGGCTGCCCCCGAAGAACTCCACTTCCACCTTGGCGCCCCGCTTCCAGCCCAGCGGGAAGATCCCGTCGGCGTAGCGGTACGCGCCGATCTTCAGCCGGTAAAAGTTTTGCGCCTGGGCGCTGAACTTGGAATCGTGGACCGCGACGTAGTAGGCCCCGTCGGCCGGAAACGCTACCTGGACGCGAGAGTCGACCCCCAGGCCCGGGGCGTCGTCGTTGCTGGCCAGAGGCTGGTGGCGGGCGTCGAAGACCCGCACCACCGGATCCACGGCCGAGCCGGCGCGCCGCGCCTCGACCTCGAAGACCAGCCGCTGGCCGGCGCGGACCTCGAAGCGGTAGAAGTCCTGGTCGGGGCCGCGCAGCGAGCCGTTGATGATGCCCGGCACGACGACCGGCTGGGCCTTGGCCGGCGAGTCGTTCGAGTAGTCCTGCGCTTGCGGCTCCTCCTCGTCGACCTCCGGCAGCAACCCCACGCTGAACAGCAGCACGTTGGAGAGGCCCTCGCGGGTCTCGACCCGGATGGGATACAGCCCTACCGGGGCCTCCGGCCGGATCTCGACCAGGAAGGGCAGCGCCGAGCCGGCCATGCCGCCCTCCTTCGGGGCCAGCGGGGCAAAGGAAGCCGGCAGCGTGGAATGAATGACGGCGCCTTCGGCCAGGTCGGTTCCCTTGAGCGTTAAGGTGATGGCCCGGCCCCGCTGGGCGCCGTGCGGCTCCAGGTCCCGCAGCGCCGGAGCGCCGGCCCAGGCCGCCGAAGATATCAGCAAGGTGTAGAAAACGCCCAGCGCCGCGACCACGATGTGGGGCGGCGCCCCCGCGCCGCGGCTGGCCCCCTGGCCAGCCTTTTCCGGGCCTTTTCGTGAGCCGGCCAAGCCGGCCAGGGGGTCACTGTACTCTGCAAGCCTCATCGCGAGCCTCCGCTCTGCCGGCTCGCCAACTGCTTTTCGAGCGGCACCGGAACAAAATCCTGGACCAGGCGGCCGGCGCGGGTGTCACAGATCCGGACGCGGCCGTCGAAACCGCCGGTGGCCAACTGCTCGCCGCCAGGGTGGAAGACCAGGGTGTAGATCCCGCCCTGGGGGGCGGGGCAGGCCCCGGCGCGCTCGCCGGTCCGAAGGTCATAAATCACGGCCTCCGGGCCCGCCCCCGCCACTGCGATGCGGTTGCCGTCGGGGCTGAAGGCCAGGGCCACGATGGGCCCGGCCTGGGCCTCGAACTTGCGCACCAGGGTGGTGTCGTCGGCGATCTTCATGGCCCTGGGCCGGTCCATCATATAGAGGTAGGGCACGCGGTCCTGACCGCCGATCAGCACCCAGTCACGGCGCGGATGGCGGACGATGGCCGACAGCTCGTCGCGCAGCAGGTTGACGTTCTCGATGAAAGCGCCGCTGGAGGCGTCGATCAGCTTGGCGGCGCGATCGCGGCCCACCGAGACGATGCGTTTGCCGTCGATGCCGAAGACGGCGCCGAGCACCCAGTTCTCGTGGTGCGTCAGCTTGTGAATCTCCTTGCCGGTGTCGGTCTCGAGGACCCGCAGGGTGTTGTCGGAACAGCCCACTGCGATGCGGGAGCCGTCGGGGGCCAGGGCGGCCCCGAACAGGGTGTCGCTCGAGACCCGCGCCGAGCGCTCGAGTTTCCGGGCGGCGACGTCCCAGATCTGCACCTCGCCGAAGCGGGCCGGGGTGCCGCCGGCGGCGATGAGGCGCTTGCCGTCGGGGGAAAACGCCAGCGACTGGATGCGGTTGGCGGCCCCCACCAGGCGGGCCTCCAGATGCGAGCCGTCCGCCCGGTGCAGCAACACCTCGCGGTAGCCCGAGACGGCCAGCACTGAGCCATCCGGCGAATAGGCCAGCGCCGTGATGACCGGCGGCAGATGGTAAACCGGCGGCTGGCCAGCGGTGGTGGTCTCGCGCGCCTCGGCGGGAGTATCATCAGCGGCGCCGGCCGCCACCCAGCGCCGCACCAAATCGATCTGGTCGCCCGCCAGCGGCGGCAGGCCGAAGGGCATGCGGGGTGTCTTGTTCCCTTCCAGGTAGGCCACCACCAGGCCCTGCGCCGGTCCCTGCCTGCCGCCGGTCTTGAATCCCTGGTAGGTGGTCATGTCAAGCTCGCCCTGCCGGGAGGCAGGCTGATGGCAGCCCTGGCAGTGGCGCTCCAGGATCGGGCGGACCTGCCGGAAGTAGCTGACGGGCGTCTTGGTCTGGGCGCTCAGCAGGCCCGCCGCCACCCCCAACAGGTAAATCCGGCATCCCATGGTCAACCCGGTCTTTTCGATTATACCGAGGATTGTACCCCAAGGGGACTGGGAGGAGTTATCCTGGCTTCCTGGGGCAGTCCGCAGGAACAGACCCCAGTGACTCCGGATGCCGTCCAACGCGCTCGACTACATCACGATTCAGGGGTTCAAGAGCATCGCTTCGGTGGAGCAGCTGGCGCTGAGGCCGATTAACGTCGTGATCGGTCCGAACGGCTCCGGGAAATCGAATTTCCTTGGCGCCTTTACTTTTCTCCACGCCATCCTCGAGGGACGGCTGAGGGATTACGTAACGGCCGCGGGCGGAGCGGAGAGAGTATTGCACTTCAGCTCGAAAACAACCAAGGAAGTTCGTTTGCACCTCTCCTTTAGTAGCGAGGTGAATCAGTACGAGTTGAGGCTATCCCCCACTTCCGACGACGGCTTGTTCCCATCCACCGAGATCGTCTACTACTGGGACAAGAAGCACCATCCCAAGAAACTCTACGACGAGAGTCTGGGGCCGCGGCAGAACGGCCGAGAGGCGGGCATCAGTGACCCAGGATCCAAGCGGATCGCCAGGCATGTGCGATCTCACCTCGGTCGTTGGAGGCTCTACCATGTCCATGACACCAGCTCGTCTTCTCCCATGCGCAAGACGGCGAAGGTGGATGACAATGAGTTTCTTCGCCCGGACGGCTCGAATCTGGCTGCCTTCCTCTACTTTCTGCGGGAGAAGCATCAGTCCTCCTACCGGCTGATTCAGCGTACGGTCCAGCGGGTGGCCCCCTTCTTCGACGACTTCCGGTTGCGGCCGCTCCGGCTCAAGCCGGACGACATCAAACTGGAGTGGAGGCACAAGAAGTCAGTCCAGTACTTCGATGCCTCGTCGCTTTCGGACGGAACCCTCCGGTTCATGGCCCTTGCGACGCTGTTCCTTCAGCCCAAGAAATATCGGCCATCGGTGATCCTGGTCGACGAGCCGGAGTTAGGTCTGCATCCTTACGCCACAGAGATGCTGGCTTCGCTGATTCGGCAGGCCTCGAAGAACACACAGGTGATCGTCTCCACGCAATCGTCCTTGCTGCTCGATCATTTTGATCCGGAGGACGTACTGGTTGCGGAACGCGTGGACGGCGGCACCCAGATCAAGCGCCTGGATGCAGCGCGCCTCCGCAAGTGGCTGAAAGACTACAGTCTCGGCCAACTCTGGGAAAAGAACGAGTTCGGGGGGCGGCCTGTTCCGGGATAGCCATGACCCGGCTGTTGATCCATGTCGAAGGCCAGACCGAGGAAGACTTCGTGAACGAAGTGCTCCGGGATCACTTGCTGAGGAGCGGATACGAATCCGTCAGTGCCCGAATCGTCGGCAATGCCCGTCTGCGGCGCAGGCGCGGGGGAATCCGTCCGTGGCTTTCTGTAAAGAGGGACATCCTGAACCACCTGCGACAGGACCCCGGATGTATCGCGACGACCATGGTCGATTACTACGGTTTGCCTCGGGCAGGACCTGGCGCTTGGCCTGGCCGCGCCGGAGCCACCCGTCTCAGCTCGCCCAGGAAGGCGGCACGCGTGGAGGAAGCTCTGCGGAGCGACTTGGCCAGGGAGATGGGCCAACGGTTCGACCCCAATCGTTTCGTGCCGTTTGTCGTAATGCATGAGTTCGAGAGCCTGCTGTTTAGCGACTGCGCCGCCTTTAGCCGCGGCATCGGCCGCCCGGATTTGGAGGCAGAGTTCCGAGGAATCCGGGATCAGTTTGCGACGCCCGAAGACATTGATGATGGGCCGGTCACGGCGCCCTCCCGCCGAGTGGAGGCGCTGGTGGCGGGCTACGAGAAGCCGCTTTTGGGCGCGCTGGCTGTGCTCGAAATCGGGCTAGAGAGCATGCGAGCGGAGTGCCCTCATTTTCGCCGCTGGCTGGAACGGCTGGAGTCGCTGGTTCGGTAGAGTTGCTTCGAACCTCCGCCGCGCAACCATTCCTTCTCGGCGGCCACCCCCGGCGGCGTGGCCTGCTTGTCCTCCTATCTATTGCGAGGAGCATCCCCCGCCGATCTCAAGAGGTAGATGGCCAAACAGACGCCGCGGACCTACCTGGAGGAGGTCGAGCGATACGGCAGGCTGTGCACCGACCCTGTGGATAGGCTGCGCCATGCGCGGCTGTGCGCCCGGGCCGCGCCGGGCCGCCGGCGCCGGCGAGCTGTGGTGGAGTCTCTCTGGCTGGCTTCGCGGCGGGCGGCCCGGTCGTTGAGCCTGGGCGACCGTTTCGTAATTTGGGCCTACCGGTTTCGCCGCGCGCTGCCGCAGCTGGCGGGGGTGAGTGCGGTCTGGCTGCTGGCTATGCCCCTGGACGGGAGCCGCCGGCCTCCGGCGCCCCCGGAGTCGCCACCGGTGTGGAAGCCGGCGCCGACTCTACCCCAGCCAGAGGAAGCTCGCGCCTGGCTGGTGGAGACCACCGGCGCTACGGAACTCTACAGCAACGGGCTGCGGATCGAGAACCGGTTTCTCACCCACACCGGACAACGCTCCTATCCGGTGTGGCGGAACGGGGAGCTGGAGTGGGGCCGGAACCCGGCCGGCATCGTCTATCACACCACCGAGAGCGACATCCTGCCGCTGGAGCCGGAAAACAGTGGCGGGATTCTGGAACGGGAGCAGAACCTGCTCGAATACATAAGAAAGCGCCAGCTCTATCACTATGTAATCGACCGCTTCGGCCGGGTCTGGCGCGTGGTTCCGGACCAGGAATACGCTAACCATGCCGGCCGCTCGCTGTGGGCCGAGAGCGGCGCGGTGTACCTCAACCTGAACCACGGTTTTCTGGGAGTGGCGCTGGAGGCCCGCAGCGACGGCGGCATCACGGCTCCGCAATTGGCCGCCGCCCGCCTGCTGACCCAGCTGCTGCGCCACCGCTGGTCGATCCGGGCCGGCAACTGCGTCAGTCACGACCTGGTTTCCGTCAACCCCGGCCGCATGCTGATCGGCTATCACACCGACTGGGCCGGGGGCTTCCCGTATCGCGATCTGAATCTCAGTAACCTCTATGAGCGCCCGCCGGCCAGCATCGCCGAGTTCGGTTTCGCCTACGACGCTGCTTTTGTGGCTCGCCTGGGAGGCCGGCTCTGGCCGGGTCTTCGGCTGGCCGAGCAGCACCTGGAACGGGAAGCGGCCCGCCAGGGCCTCTCGATTGGCCGCTACCGGCGGCAATTGCAGAACCAGTACCGGCGCCTGGCCGCGGCGACGCCCCTGGCATGAAATGAAAAGGAGGAAAACGCAGATGTCACCCCACTCTTCCCCGGCTCGCGGGCTGGACATCGGCACCAGCCGCATCGTGGTGGCCGAGATCAACGGCTCGAGCTTTCAATACCGGTCTGAACTAAACGCCTTCGTCGCCCTGCCGGGCTCGCGCCTCGTCGAGGGCATGCTCGAAAAAGACCGCGTTCCGTACAAGCACTCCGGCCGCGAGATCCTGGTGCTGGGTGAGCGGGCCGAGCGCCTGGCCCAGGTCTTTGCCGGCGACACCCGGCGGCCCATGCAGAGCGGCCTGCTCAACCCCGCCGAGCGCCGCAGCCTGGAAGTAATCGAGGAGACCGTGCTGCGGCTCTGCGGCCGGGCGGCCCAGCCAGGCGAGCGCATCTCGTTCAGCGTCCCGAGCCCCACCCCAGGCGGCGAGGGCGACCTGGCCTATCACGAATCGCGCATCGTTCAGATGCTCGGCCGGTTCGGCTTTGAGGCCCGCAGCATCAACGAAGGCCTGGCGGTGGTGTTCGCGGAACTGGAAAACACCAACTTCACCGGCGTCGGGATGAGCTTCGGCGGCGGGATGTGCAACGTCTGCCTGGCCTACCTGGGCATTCCGGTGATCGCCTTCTCGACCCCCAAGGCCGGTGACTTCATCGACCGCAGCGCCGCCGCCGTCACCGCGAGCAGCCGCCGGCCATCCGCCTCATCAAGGAACATGGCTTTGCGTTGAACGGCGGCGGTTCGGACCCCATGGCGCAGGCCCTGACTGTCTACTACGACGACATGATCGGCACCGTGGCGGGACGCCTCGCCGCCGAGGTCTCGGCCCACGGCAGGATTCCCAAGCTCGAAAAACCCGTGCCGGTGGTGGCCAGCGGCGGCAGTTCCCGCGCTGGCGGCTTCCTGCCCCGGCTCCAGACAGCCATCCGGGAGGCGACCCTTCCCATCGGAATCTCAGAGGTCCGGCTGGCTGCCGATCCGCTGCACTCCACCGCCAAGGGCGCCCTGATGGCGGCCTTGCTCGAGATCGAGCCGGCCGCTGTGGCCATGGGCCACGCCGGCTGACCGGGACGGCTCCATCCTGCCCGCAGGCGGCAGTGCGCCAGTCAACTTGCCGGGTGCTTAACCGTTTTGGGGATTTCGCCTGTTCAGCCTCGAAATCCGCCTCACGGTCGCGGCTCGGAAGAATTTTCGTTCCAGCCAGAACTGTTTCCGAGCCGCGACCGTAGGGAGCGGTTGCCCATTTTTTCACGGAATCTCACGGCCGCGGCTCTGTTACGAAGGTGCGTATTTGCAGATGGTTACCGAGCCGCGACCGTAGGGAGCGGTCACCAGAGCCGGGCTGCCCCAAAACGGTTAAGCACCTCAACTTGCCCGCACCCTCTGGCGCGGCTGCTAGGATTAGAACGCAGTGGGAATCTTTTACGCTCAGGGAACACTAACCCAACCCACCTCCAAGCGCCAGTGTACACTCCGTTTCCTGGTTGATACGGATGCGTTCTTCACGGTAGTCCCTCGCGATGTCCTCTCCGGATTGAAAATCCGACCGATTCGTGAGGAGACCGTTCCGTTCGCCGACGGACGAAAGGCTCGATGGAAAGTGGGGGAGGCACGCCTAAAGATAGATGGCCGATCCGTAGCGACCCTGGTGCTCTTCGGCAAAAAAGGGACCCAGCCGCTTCTCGGCGCCTACAGCATGGAAGGACTCGGCCTTTCCGTAGATTCGCGCCACCGCCGCCTCATCCCCATGCCGGTGGTGATCGTGGCTCCCGAACAGTTGGAAGGCGACCATCGCCAACCAGCGCGCTGAGCTTCGGCGCCTGTTCCGCCAATCCCCAAGCCTCAAAGCCCAGTTGCCGAATTCGATCGGGGAATCCTACAGCGATGCCATCGAAGAAGCGAGCCTCGAGACGGGCCTGCCGGCCGACTCCTTCCCCGAGCGCTGTCCCTTCAGCGCGGAGCAAATCCTGGACCGCGCTTTTCTACCCGAGTAGCGCGCCGCGGGGCGCTGCTTGATGGCGCCCGTCCACTCCCCCACGGGCTTCAGCGGTTGCGCAATCCGGCTAGCTCAGTGGCGAGCCAACGAGGTACCGCGGGGATCCGGCCGATCACTCGGATCGCGGCGTTCCGCATCGCCCGGCTGCGTGGGTTGCGCAGCGTCGCCATCCGCGTCATCCCGTGGGTGAACGCCACTACTCGCTCCGCAACCGGCCGGCGGGTACGCTCGTACTGGTCGAGCTGGCTATCGTCAGCCCGTCCGCCGAGCACCGCAGCCAGTGCGTGACCCAGCACGACGGCGTCCTGGATACCGGTGTTCATGCCCTGCCCGCCAGCTGGACTGTGGACGTGTGCCGCGTCTCCGGCGAGCAGGATTCGCCCGGCTCTGTAGCGATCGGCCAGCCGGTGGTGGACCCGAAACCGGGAGCTCCAGACGATCTCGTGGACCCGGGCCGGCCCGGTCACCGGCCCCCGCGTGTCCAGGAGATGCTGCACATCAGCGATGCTGGGGTGCTCGGGCGCGTCATCTACGGTGGCCACCACCCGGTGGCGCCCGCCCGGCAGCGGCGCCACCACCACCAGCCCCTCGGGCGAAACGAACAGCATCACCTCGTCGGAACTCAGCGGCCAACTCATCCGCACATCCGCGAGCACAAAGGACTGTTCGTAGGCCTCCCCGGTGAAACCGATGCCGGCGCGCTCGCGCACCGTGCTGTGCATGCCATCGGCGCCGACGAGGTATCGGGCGCGGACCGTCTGCGGACCCTGGCCATCGGCGGCCACCGTAACAGAGACACCGTCGGCGCCTTGCCTCAGGTCGGTGACCGCGTATGGGCGGTATACGTCGCTGCCCATCTCGCGCAGCCGGCCTAGAAGGATGGCTTCGGTGATGTTTTGCGGAATCATCAGCGTATGAGGGTAGCGGGTCGGCAACCGGTCGAAGCGAATCGTGGCCAGCGCATGGTCGCGGTCTCGAAGGATGAACCGCGACACAACATGGCCTTCGGCGAGTAGCCGGTCGGTGACCTTCAGTTCCTCCAGCACCTCGAGGGTTCGGGCGTGCACCACGGCGGCGCGCGAAGTGTTGGCGCCCTCGGCAAGGCGATCTACGAGGGCGAAGGAGGCGCCTTCAGCGGCGAGAATACATGCCAGGGTAAGCCCCGTGGGCCCAGCCCCGACGATCACGACATCGGTTGTGGTAGGAAGTGTGCCCATATTACTTGAGAAGTCCGAGGCGCTTCAGATCCTCCTCGGTCCAGCAGGCCTGACGTTCTACGATCTTCTGCAGTGTCTTGATAGAAAACGTGTCGCCACCGGCGTGGGGACTAACAGTGACGCGGCGGCCGTCAGAGTGCCGGTAGCGCCGGTGAGACCCTCTTTGGCGGGCGAAAGAGAAACCATCGCGGGTGAGAGCGGCAATCAGTTCTCTGGCAGTCAGGGAACGGAGCCGGCGGTAGTCGATTGCCATGCCTAAGCAGTGATGGCGATACTGGGTGCATCCTCGGAAACCTTGGCTACCTGAACTTCGTGGGAGGGGCCCTCGGGAATCGCCTTCCCCTCCTCGACCAGCTCCTGGACGATCATCTGCACGACCTCATTGAGATTTCTGAGCGCCTCTTCCCTAGTGCGCCCGGAGGTGGCAGCGCCGATATCCACTAACGCCGGGCAGTAGGCGTGCCAGGCAGGATTACCTTCGGCGTCCTCATCGGTCTCAAGCACGACCCTGAAGTGGTAGATTCTGATTTCCCTTTCCATACTTCCATGGTAGCCTACCATTGCAACCCCCCGGGGTCGGTGTCTTCGTGGCGACCCTGGCCCCTCAATACTCCAGCTGCACCACCAACTGAAACTGCCGGGCGTTCAGAGTCTCGACCGGTTCGCGCCAGGAAGCCAGCCGCCGCCCGGCGGCAGTGTGGTAGGGGCTGACGCGCAGCGGATTGGAGTGGTTCCCCAGGTTGAAGGCCTCTACCCCGACCTGGAGAACGGCGCGGTCCTTCTTCAGCCAGATGTTCTTCATCACCCGCAGGTCGAGCGAGACGACCGGCGGCCCCAGGAACGGATTCCGGCCCAGGCCAGCGGGGCGCGCCGAGAGCGGGTAGGCGCCGGTGCGGAGCGTGTCGGTCGAGTCCAGGGCGTTGACCGGGCGGCCGCTTCCGGCCGTGAAGATGGGCGCCACCACGATGTTCCCCCAGATCTCGAACAGGGCACTGGCAGCCAGCCGGTGTCTCTGGTGCTGCCGGGAGCGCGCCCACTCCAGGCGCGTGTTGCGCGGATCGAGCGGGTGCTCGTCGAAGTCGCTCGAGTCGTCGTAGGTGCGGCCCAGGTTGTAAGCCGCCAGAAAGGTCAGTTCCCGGCTCATCCTGCGGTTCACCGAGAAGGAGGCCCCCTGGTAGGAGGATCGGGCGGCCTGTTCGAGGCGGTAGAGAGGCGGCAGCGCGGCCGCCGCGTTCCGCACCCGCGGCAGGTGGAAGCCGCGGACGGCGGCGTACTCCACCGTCAGTTTGGTTTCCCGCCCCAGGCTGCGCTCCACCCCGGCGGTGAGTTTGCGGCTGTAGGTCGAGGGGAAGCGGGTATCCGGCTGGTAAACGGAAGCCGCCCCGCCGGCCGGCGCGCCCCGGTAAGCGGCCGCGGCCCACTCCCCAACCAGGTATTGCTCGAATCCACGAAGGCCGTCCTTCTGGATGGCGTCGTTGAGAAACGCCAGCGGGTAGCGGTCGAAGAACAAGCCGAAGCCGGCGCGGAAGACCCACGGGGCGCGGCCGGCGGGCCGCCACGCCAGGCCCAGGCGGGGCGCCAGGTTCCGCGCCGAGACCGCAAAGCCGCCGGGCATGGCCTGCACGTCGTAGCGCAGCCCGGCCTCCACGGTGAGGCCGGCGGCGGCCTGGAAGCGATCCTGCACCCACATCCCCGCCGGGGTAGTCGAGAAGCGCGTATGGGGGTCGCCAAAGGCCTGCACGAAGACGTCAGGCGCGCCGCGGAGCAGGTCGTTGAGAGTGGGGAATACATAGATGCCGGCGAAACGGTTCGCCAGCCGCGCCTCGAGCCGGACGGTGTGAACGCCCGCGCCCAGGCTCAACTGGTGGCGGCCGAGCGAGAGGTTCAGGCTGTCCACAGCCTCGTAGTGATCTTCGGCGCGGCCGGCATCCAGGCGAAAGGCCTGTCCGAAGGTCACCACCCCGGGAACCTCGTACATCGGCCCGCGGGAGTTCGGGACCAGATCCACCGAGCGCCGGGCCGCCTGGGCCCTCAGATCATTCACCAGGTGCGGGCGTGGCACGGCCGTCCAGGACCCCACCATGGAATGATCGCGGGTCAGGCTGCTGCCACGCGCCGAGCGGTCCACAAAGTTGTCGAGAGCCTGGACATCGTTCGACACCCGGCCGCGCGAGAAGGCATAGCGCGCCGACCAGGCGTGGGTCCGGCTGGCCTGGTGATTCCACTTGAAAGAAAACTCGGTATCCACATCGCGAGCCGGAAACAGGCCGCGCTCGACGGCGCGGCGGGCCAGCGCCCGGTTGATGGCGGCTTCGGTCTCGGGCGCCACCTCGGACCATTCTTCGCTCGACTCCCACTGCTGCTCGAAGGCGGTCGAGAAGAAAGTCCGGTCGCGGCGCATGGGACCGTTGAGGGAAGCGCCTGGCTGGATACGCCGGAAGCGCGGCCGGCCGCTGACGGCGGCCTCCGGGTTGCGGGCGTTGAAGGCTTCATTCTGAGCGAAAAAGGTGGCGTCGCCGTGCCACAGGTTGGTCCCCGAGCGCGTGACCACGTTGACCGCCCCGCCGGCGGCCCCGCCGAACTCGGCCCCCACCGTCGCTCCGGCGACACGGAACTCCTGAACCATCTCGAGCCCGATGGCGACCCGGCTCCCTCCGGTGGTCTCGTCGCGGTTGTCGACGCCGTCGATCGAGAGGCTGTTGTTGCGCGGGCGCAGGCCGCCGAAGGTGAAGCCGCTGTCGGGGGCGGCGCTGCGCGAGGAAGCCGCGGCGCGCTGGGCGCTGGATCCGGCCGAGGACGCCACCCCCGGGGCCACCAGGACGAAGTTGAGGTAGTTGCGGTTCTGGGCCGGCGACTCCTCGATCCGCTCGCCCCCCAACGCGGCGCTCGAACTGGTGGCCGCGGCGTCCAACGCCTCGGCTTGCTCCTTCACCTCCAGCGTCTCGACTACCTGGGCGGGCTTCATCTCCAGGCGCTGGATCACGGTTTGTCCCACCGAGAGCGGGAAGCGCACCGCCATCGAGGCGAAACCCTCTTTGTCGAGGCGCAGCTCATAATTGCCAATGGGTAAGCCGGCCAGCCGGAACTGCCCGGCTGCGTCGGAGAAGGCCTCCCGGGCCGCCCGGGACCCGGTTTCGAGCGCCGTGGCGCGAACGCCCGGCATGGCCAGCCCGCTCGAGTCGACAACCGTTCCCTGGATGGCCCCTGTGGCCGTGATGGACTGGGCGGCCGCCGGTCCAGGGGCCAGCGCCAGAAGGACCGCTATCCAGGCTCGCATGGCGTCTCGCTGAGGCAGTGTACGAAGAACCGGCGCCGGCCGCAATCCCCGGCCAGAGGAGAGCTTGACACTCCTGTTACCATGAAGGGCAGAGAGGTCTTTTCCGGGCCGCCTCCGGTCCGGGATACCCGAGGGGACCATGAGGAAACCAGTGTGTGCAGTTTTGAATCCTAGCAGGCTGAAGGTACATCCGGTCGCGGAATTGTTTCCCAGGATGGACGAGAAAGCGTTCCAGGTACTGGTCGAGGATATCCGCAAGAACGGCCTGCTGGAGCCGATCAAGGTGGATAAGACGGGGGAATGGGTTCTCGACGGGCGGCATCGGCACTTGGCCTGTCCGGCGGCCGGCGTGGAACCGCGCTATGAGCCAAGAGAGGGGGAGGGCTCCGACGTGGAATATGTGCTGTCGCTGAACATGCATCAGCGGCACATGAGCGAGAGCCAGAGGGCCATGGTGGCCGCTAAGCTAAAGAAACAAATGGCTTTATTTGAGGCCCGCAGCATCAACGAAGGCCTGGCGGTGGTGTTCGCGGAACTGGGAAACACCAACTTCACCGGCGTCGG
>Ga0247727_10001473_pt1 | contig 55911 bp, 37 predicted proteins | sample WisWelCaveWW1625_FD_202498 | JGI IMG/M metagenome (GOLD analysis project Ga0247727, IMG submission 202498) | Biofilm microbial communities from Wishing Well Cave, Virginia, United States - WW16-25 | ecosystem: Environmental > Aquatic > Deep subsurface > Groundwater > Cave microbial mat | place... | reverse complement strand
GAGCGCAAACGATTCGCTACTGCGGTCGCTATTCAAATGTCTCTCGCGCAAAAGCAGTCCGATGCGCTCAGCTTCCAGATCACACGACGCAAGCACACGTCCCTAAAAATGATTCCGAAAGTGAATGGCTCAAAGAGCGCAAATCCACCCGGGCTGCTTTGATCAAACTCATTTATGAAACGGATCCCTTGCTTTGCCCAAAATGTGGGAGTCAGATGAAGATCGTTTCGGTTATCAAAGACGGAGCTGTCATACATAAAATCCTGGATCATTTACAATACAAATTCGCTGTCCTGCCGCTTCCGGCCCGCTCGCCACCACCTGAGGCTCCAGCTTCTAATTCGGACTTCCCCTGGAACCCCCTGTCTGGACAGAAGGAGATTAAGTCTCAGCCGATCCAGCCGCCCGGTTCGATCCCGCGAAGTGTCTTCTTTTTCTGCCCGCAAATGCATTGTTGTTCTCTGTCTTGACCGCGACTGGCTTCTTTTCTCACAATTTTCACTCCGCGGAGTGAAAATTGTGAGAAAATGGCACTTGAGCTCATCGGAGCCGATCGTTAGAGCGCTTCAAAGGGCGCTTGAGAAAAAGCAATTTCCTATGAAATCCGAACGGAATAAACTGGGATTTCAGATTGCAGATTGAAAGTGAGGCAAATCCACTTACAACACAGAGCGGATTTTCACCAGGATCAAATCATCTTCTGCCGCCAACGGTGAGTCGTCAGCGACGATAGGCTGGAAGCGGAAGGTGCCGGACGTTTTTCGGTACAGGAGACATTCCTGATTCTTGCTGCGCAACACTGATGGTTTTTGTCCGGCCATTGCGGTTCCGGCTTTCCTGCACACAAACGAAAGGAGTGTCCTTTCATCCAGCAAACAGGCGCCGACAACATTTTCGTACAAAGCAGACGCTACAAAAGTTGGCGCGGCAATCCGGGAAGCGCTCAACGCAATATCAATGCTGAGCGGCTTCTGTATTTTTTCGGCAAAGAGCGGATCAAAAATCCGTGTAATAGCGCGAATCCCGGGATTCAATTCACGGCTGACCAGCGATACTGTCAGATTCACTGCATCATCTGAGGTAACGGCAAGAACAGCATGTGCATTCTTGATTCCAGCTTTTACGAGAGTTTCGACGGTCCTTGCGTCTCCAATCAGCACGGGCGCGAAACTGCGAACCGCTTCGACAAATGTCCCTTCACTTCTATTTTCCACAGCAACCTGCGGGAGCTGCAATCGATGCAGTTCCTCGGCGACCCTGTAACCAATGTTTCCGAGGCCAACGACAACCACATGATCTTTCTCCGGAATGCGATGTCTCCCGAGCAGTTGCTGAAAACGGGCGGTAACAACAAAATCGGTGATCAATGAATAGATCGCAGCCAGCGTTGCCGAACCGACGAGCATTAACAAACACGCATACAACTTCAAAGCTGCAGAAGCCTTTATGGGAGTGATATCACCGTATCCAACCGTTGTGATGGTAGTAATTACAAAATACATTGCATCTATAAAACTGAGCCCCATTCCGAATTGAAAGACGAACAAACTCACCAGCGCGATTCCCAGCAAAGCTCCAAAGACCCTGCGAATCGGAAGAGAAGATTGCCTCCAGACATTAAAAAACGAAAACAGAAAACGCGCCGGTGTGATCGCGGGTTTTTGATACCAGTTTTCTGCCGGGCCTAAGACAGTCAACGTTTCGTGTGCGGTTATTTTTCGATTGCTTTCGACCGGAAACTCAATGCTTCCGTCGTGCTTCCGTAAGATAACGGGGACAGATCCGCTTTTGGGAGAATCATCTCCTGCAGACAACGTTCCAACAACAAAAGTTTGACCGGCGACCGTAAAAGAGCTGCGGACCGACTCTCCGAGAACTGCCGATGCGAAAACAGGAGCAGCAAGAGAGGAACGGCCAACGGCTTTTCGCAGACCAAGAGTTTCTTCCAATCGTGCGCCCAGAGATTCGTCAAAAATACGGACAATCAAAGGCATGTCCGGACGAAGCTGACGCGCATCCAGCGCAATCTCAATGTTGACAAGGTCCTTTCCGGTAACAGTAATGAGGGAATCCGCATGTTCAATGCCTGCTTCACGAAGCGCATGAGGATTCTGTGCGTCACCGATGTGAACTCGTGCGCCTCTATCACGAAGCTCTGTGATTCGTTCTTCCCGTGATTCGAGCGTAACCACTTCGACTTGTTCACCCAGACGCAGCAACAGATCGCAGACCCGGTAACCTACCTGTCCCAGTCCGCAAATGATATGTGTATTCATCTGGAAGCATTTCCGCCAAACATCTTCCCGAAAAAATCATCCCGGTTCCAGGACGGTCTTTCCTGTCTGTTTGCGGCTTCAAACCCGATCAGAAAATTGGCCCGAACTATCTTTGCGCCTGATTCCCAGTGCATTGCCTGAGTCAAATCATCCTGCGGAGAATGATAAATTGTCTTCAGCCAGTTCCTCGTAGCTTCTTCGCCATTGATGGATGCATCGGCGCTCGTAAAACCGGCCATGAGTTTGATCGCAGGAATCCCTTTTTTGATGAAGGAGTATTGATCACTTCGTACGAATCTGACTTCTTCCGGAGCAGGATCAGGAACCATTTTCAAACCGACATACTCAAATGCTTTTTCTGCAATCGGACCAAGCGAGGAATGATCGGCGCCCAGTGCTACCGCATCCGTAAACGGATACAGCATCAAAAACATGTCTGTGTTGACGTTGGCAACAATAGACTGCAGCGGAACAAGGGGATTGCCGGCAAAATAATCAGAGCCCTGCAAACCCTTTTCTTCAGCCGTCACCGCAACAAACAAGACCGAACGGCGGGGCGGCTGCGGCAGAGACTTGAATGCGCGCGCAGTTTCAATTAAACAGGCAATGCCCGTAGCATTGTCGTATGCGCCGTTGTTAATGGCATCGCCATTTACCGGATCGGTAATCCCTACATGATCCAGATGAGCCGTATGCACAACGTATTCTTGCTTGAGCTCCGGATCGGAGCCCTTTAACATGCCGACGATATTGGAACCGGTCCGTGCTTCAAATCGGGAAGTTTTGCTCAGATTCACTTTTACATTCAGTGGGAATCCTTTCACTTTTGCATTGCGCCACTGCTCGTAAATCTTCTCCAGAGAAGTTCCGGATTGCAGAAACAGGACTTCCGCGCCTGCACGGCTTAACGCCGCGCCGCCGCGTATTTCGGAGTGAAAATTGCTGGGTGTGCCTTGAGAATCAATCCAGCGATAGCCGCTGAGTTTCGACTGCCGAACGTTTCGCTCCCACGGTGAGCGATCTTCATCCTGGGGATTACGTACTGTAATGATTCCGACGGCTCCATGATTTACAGCCGTGATCTCTTTCGTGTAGCTTGAAGAATAGTGGGCCCTCTCACTGATCGGAAACGATGCCGGAGCTCCGGTCAGTAATACAATGATTTTTCCCTTTACATCCAGGCCTTCGTAATCATCGTAGCTCAAGTCAGGAGCGGTAACACCGAAGCCGGCAAATACTGCGTCTGCGGATACGGAGGTCTCTTCCCGTGCGTAATCGGGCCCCATCAAGAATTGCTCAGCATATTTGAGTTGCACTACACCTTTGGGACCCGTAATGGTAAATGCAGGGCTTTCCTGTACCAGATCGGCTTTGCGTAAAGGAACTTTTTGAAAATAACTATTGTCTACGGGCAAAAGTCCGATCTGTTCGAATTGCGCGGCAACATAAAGCGCCGCAACGTCGTATCCCCTGGTTCCGGTTGCACGTCCTTCCAACAGGTCACTGGCCAGAAATTGAATGTGTGCGCTTAGGGTCGATTCCTTAATCACTGCGGCTGCAGTTGTAGCGAGGCTTTCGGGCCCCTGCGAGCTGGAAGCCCGCGCTATATCTCGAGGGCACGAGAACAGAGAGACGATCAACACAAGAAGAATAGTAAGATCCGGCTTTTTCATTGTTTGTTTGTATCCACAATTGCCGTTACGCCGCTCAGAAAATCCGGAATGATTCGCTGCAAATCTTTGAGCGTAACAGCGTTAATTTTTGTTGCGAACTCCTGTTGCGTCAGAATTCGTCCTTGTTCAACATATTCGCGCGCGTAAAACGCGGTGAGTTCTTCATTGCTCTGGTGCGCAGTAATCCTGCGTCCGGTTAAGTGACGTTTCGCTTCATCCAATTCGGCGGCTGTCGGTGGGTTCTCGTGCAAAGCTTGCATTAGCTTTTCAAACTCTGCCCCTGTGGCAGACAGTTTATCCGGATTCACACCGTATCGAATGGAAATCCAGGATGCCGTTCCATCGGAATGGTATTCATTGCCGATGTAATAGATCAAACCGCGGCTGTGAATCAATTCTTTCCCGAGTCTTCCCCCGTAACCGTGAGTCATTATATAGAGCAACAAACGATACGCAAAAGAGTCCGGATGCGAAGGCGCCGGAGCGATCACTGCGTATCCGTATTGTGATTGCGCTTTTCCGGGAATGCGAACCTTCTTCGATTTTTTGTCAATCTTCAGATCGGCCGGCGTAAGTTTTCCCTTCGGAAGTACAAACTCGCTGGTCAATAGTTTCATTGCCTCTTCCGGATTCACATCCCCTGAAAGAGCAATGACGTAAGGACGGGCGGGCACGGAAATCTCGGGGGAGGGCGTCCCTGCCCGCCGCACTCCGATCATTTCTTCCAGCAACAATCCAAGCCGGGTTTCCGGATCATCGATTGTCTCCGGATCCACTGCCGGAGTCGTTTTGATCGAATCAAGCGCCTTTCGCGCAGCACCAATTGTTGATACAAGATCGCCTTTGAGAAACCGCCAGTGAAGCGATGTTGTTCCCCATACAGGCTGATTGGCAGAGTAGTCGGCATTTGCTTCTATCGTATTAGATGGAATTAATATACGGAGGTAACCCGCTGGAGTGCGGTCCAACTGTTGAACGATCAAAGCTGGACCGTCTTTTCGAGCTCGAACCAGCGCACTATTTGGGGGGTGGGCGTCTCTGCCCGCCACGCGATTTGTCAACGGAGAAGCGGCGGGCGCAGAGGCCCGCCCCACCGGTCGTGAGGTTTTGTTCACAGCTTCGGACGTTGGTTTCGCAATAACCCAACCGATGGTTCGTTGTTCCGGACGCAGATATTTTTTCGCCATAGCCTGGACCTGGTCCGCTGTGACAGCGTTCAACAATTCTGGAAGTTGTTGCAACACGGCAAAAGCGCCGATGCCTTCAAAAAAAGCCATCTGGTGAGCCGCGTCTTCCGTCGTTTCGATGTCAAAAACAAGCTCGGCAAGCAACGCCTTTCGCGCGCGATCCAATTCGTCCTGTTGTACGCCGCTATCCCGCACGGACGAAAGCCGCTTTTCGATTTCTGTTTCAACGCCGGTCGGGTCCGTTTCTGCCTGACCCGCAATATTAAAGACGTAGGGCTGCGCAGTGGCCGTAAAGAACGTGGAGATCTTTCGGCCAATTCCAGAAAGTCTGGTTCCGAACCGTACATCCTCTGAAAAGCCGGACTGTCTGAAACTCACACCGTTGCTTCCACCCAGAACCGCTTGCAACAACAGAAAAGCCGCATAATCAGGCTCTTTTGCGGCCGGCGCACGATACGTGATCTGATAGTAGTGGACACGACCCGATCCGTTCAGTGTAAGTCGACGCTCTCCGTTCTGGGGAGGCTCAATGGTTCGCGGCAAAGAATCGACTTCTCTGCGAGGGATGGCACCAAAGTATCTGTCCGCGATGGTTAGAGCCTTTTCTGCATCCACATCTCCGGCGATCGCGAGCACCGCATTTGCCGGGGTGTAGTAGCGCTCGTAGAAATTCACCAGATCCGAATGTGTGATTCTTTCAACATCACTGACCCAGCCAATTGTGTTGTAGCGATACGAATGCTGCAAAAATGAAAGCGCCAGCACCTGATCAAACAACACGGAAGCCGGATCGTTTTCGTAGCTGTGAAGTTCTGTGAGAACTGCGCCACGCTCCGCTTCGACTTCTTCCGCGCGGTTCAATACGTTCGCCATTCGATCCGCCTGCAATCGTAAAACCGTATCGAACGATTCAACGGGCACTGTTTCGAAATATGTCGTCTGATCGATCCATGTGTAGCCGTGCCATTCTCCACCAACAGAGTAGATTGCGTCCTGCGTATCCTCAAAATTCTTCGTCGCGCGAAACGCCATATGTTCGAGAAAATGAGCCAGTCCTGTTGCGCCGACACATTCATTTCGAGCGCCAACGTTATACAGCGCCTGCGTGCTGATCAGTGGCTGTGTGTGATCCTCCAGGACCATTACGGTGAGCCCGTTCTGCAAATGAGAAACACGGACTCCGGATAAGTCGTAAGCGAAAGCAGAATGCGCAAGCAGGAATAGAATCAGGACCCTGAGCAGCACAAATCTTTTGAAACCTTTGAAATCAGTAGTGAGGTTGGAAGGAATGCTCGGCACTCGCTACTCGTTACTTGTCACTCTATATATAAAGGTGATTGGGATCCAGTTCTTCGCGGATGATACGCAACTCTTCAGCGTGGGGCGGGTCCGTTACATTTAACTCCGGCTTTACCTTCGCTTTCCATCCAAGATTCTCCTGAACCTGATCCACGGTGCAACCCGGATGCAGAGAAGCGAGAATCATTTCGCCGTCTTCGAAATCGTAGCAACCCAGGTTAGTGATGACCATCACCGGGCCCCCTCCCGGCATTCCCAGATTGGATCGTTGATCCGCAGAATCCACGTATCCAGGCGACGTGATGAAATCAACTTTTTCCGGAAAACTTCGTTTACTCTGCGGCGCAATCACAAAAACCTTTTTCGCAAGAATCGCAATCTCGCAGGCGCCGCCGCTTCCGGGTAACCGTACAGATGGTTTTTCGTACTTGCCGACAACTGTCGTGTTGAGATTTCCGAATCGATCGATTTGAGCGCCCTGAAGAAATCCAACATCGATCAGGCCGCCCTGCAGATAGTAGTTGAAGATGTCAAACATGGAACAAACACTCAGTGAATTGGTAACCAGCGCGGGATCTCCGATGGAAACCGGCAACCGCTCCGGTGTTGCGCCAACAGCTCCCGATTCGTACAGCAAAACAAGATTAGGCGCATGCATGCGGCGCGCAAGATTGCACGCCATGTTGGGCAGTCCGATACCGACAAAAACAACATCGCCATCCTGCAACTGTCGCGCCGCCTGACACACCATCAATTCATTCGCGTTGTATTCCATACGAAGCCATTGTACCGAATTGGCAGAAAAACAAAAGGGAAATCTTTTGATTTTCAGATTGCAGATTGCAGGCTTCAGATTGAAAGCGCAGAGCTACAGCTACTGCAGGCCTTCGGTGACGATCATGTTGGTGTGAGCGCTGAGCCGGCGCAAGCGCGGAGCCGGCACAAATTGCGGTGAGTTCTGAGCGCCTGCGCAGGCATCGTTCCATACTATTGTTAATAAGTCCGGAATGTTTTCCGGATGTATTTCGATAGTGGCGAGCTTTCGATTGCCCATGTTGATGCTTCCTGAGCCCTGCGATTCATCGGCGCGAATATCAACGACCACCGCGTCTTGACTCCTGACAAGCGCAGGAAACGTCGAATGAAGCGCGAGCGAAGAGATGTGTGTGTTCTTGTTGTCTTTGATAATAGATATAACGCCCGAATGTGAGAGCCGCAACGGTTTTTCTCCGGCAACTGACAACTTCACATGATTCTGGATAGTGCCGGTTACGAACTCAAATCCGGGAACAGTAGAGTCGATACGCCAGAGAACATGAGGATTCGGGTCGTAGGTCACTGTTCGATCGGGATGGGCGACTGAATATTCCAGCGATGCTCTTTGATCCGGTGAGGTTAGTGGTGGCGTTGTCCAGTAAACGAGTGTCGTATAGATCCCTTTTGCTTCACACCCGCTACGAATGCAGAAATTCAAATTGAGGTTCGGAATATAGGCATCTTCACAGTAAGCATCATAGTCTATTGCCGATGTGCAAGCTTTCACCAGATTCAGTTCCCCTACAATGCCGCCGATCTCCGGAAGTACGGATGCGAATGCAGTATGGATGACCGATTGAAACGGATCCGGATCGGGCGCGATCCTTGTTGCTTCCGCCACATAAACACCTTCGTAGAAAAAATCGCTCACGCTATTCACGATTTTGGACCTCGCATGAGAAGAAAGCGGGCATGCCATAGCGGCTTCACCGGCTTCGATCGGTTCCATGGCACCCATCAACAAAACAGCACAGATCCCCAAAATAATTCCTGAACTTTTCATTGAAAGACTCCTCCATCTGTATACGGTATGCCGCCAAGCAAGATATGTGCCGTTTTTCTTCGGACGGAGCGACTTGTTCCCGGCTATTGGATTTCTGAGGAACTTATCCGAATTCTGACTGTTTCAGGATTCAGACAAGCCTTCGGTGACGATCATGTTGGTGTGAGCGCTGAGCCGGCGCAAACGCCGGGCCGGGGCATATTCCGGAGAGTTCAACCACTCTTTTGCGCGCTCCACGCTGTCAAATTGCAGAATCACGAATCGATTCGGAATCCATTCGCCTTCCAGAACGCAGCATTCCCCGCCGCGTGCAATGTATTTCCCGCCGTAATGCGCAATTGATGCGGGAGCCTGTTTTTTGTACCCTTCGTACGTTTCCGGATCCTTCACTTCAATATCAACAATTACATATGCCGGCATAATTCAAAAACTCCTTTTCTCAAGTAGTAATAGAGATTGCAGATTTCAGATTGAAATTACGCCATAGCTCCGAGCCCGGCAGGGTTCAATCTGAAATCTGCAATCAATAGCCGTAGTTGACCGGCTGGCACCATTGATCTTTCGCTTTTAATCGCAGCAACTGATCGCCCATCTTTTCAATGTATTCTTCGCGGTTCCGTACTCCGTATACCCATTCATTGAGATAAGCCTCGAACTTCGAGGTATCCTTCGAAATATTGCGCCAGTTGATGTAAAAATCATTGTCGCGATCGTAATAGCCTTGCGCAAAAGATGGATGGCAGCCCCACGGTTCTTTCACGACGGCGTTTACGATGAAACCGGGAATCAACGTCCGATTGGGATCGGACCGGATCACGCTTTCATCCACGATTTCTTCCGCAACAACGATAACGTTTTTAGCAGCAAACGCGGCTTCTTTTTGAACACCCATCAAACCCCAGATTTGCGCATCGCCGTTCGCATCCGAGCGCTGGGCATGAATTATGGTCGTATCCGGATTTAAAGCAGGCACTGTTGCCAGTTTTTCCCCGGTATAAGGACACATCACTGTCTTAATCAGGGGATTCACGCGTGGAAGATCGCTTCCCATGTAGTTTCGCAACGGGAAAAACGGTAATTTCGCGGCGCCGGCAGTGAATCGAGCGACCATTCCAAAATGAGAATACTCTTCGAGCTCCAGCGGATGCGGGAATTCCTCTTCCACAGCGCGTCTCAAAGCATACAGCGGTCCGGCGCCAGGATTACCGGCCCAGCTGAAGACCAGCTTCATCACGCAGCCGGCGCCGATGAGTTGTTCGTAAATCAAATCCGGTGTTAACCGGCAGACTGTAAGATCACGTTTCTTTTGCCTGATAATCTCGTGTCCGGCGGCAAAACAAATCAGGTGTGTGAAACCCTCAATAACAATTGTGTCGCCGTTGCTGATAAACTTTCCGACGGCTTCTTCCATCGACATCAATTTGTTTTCCATTCCTAACCCTCAAGGCTTCCTGCATCGAAGCGACCACGCGCCGGCGCTAACCGGTCCGTTTTTTGGATTCAACTTCCGTTAATACTTCATCGAGAATCGTCAGACCTGTATCGGCATCTTCTTTATCTACGATCAACGGAGGAGCAATGCGAATGATGTTTTCACCGCAGCCGAGCAACAGCAAACCCTTTTCAAAAGCAAGTTGCACGATTTCATCCGTTTCCTCGCGTGCTTTCTCTTTCGTCTTTCGATCCCGCACAAATTCGATCCCGATCATCAAGCCGAACCCACGAACATCTCCGATCAAATGATGTCGATCCATCATTGTTTTTAACTGTGCCATAAAATAATTTCCTACTTCGGTCGCATTGGCCATCAGTTTTTCTTCTACTAATTCAATGGTAGCGATGGCTGCTTCGCACGCTACAGGATTACCGCCAAAGGTGCTTCCGTGGCTTCCGGCAGGCCAGGTCATCACATCACTTTTTGCGATCATAGCGCTGATGGGCATTCCGGATGCGATTCCTTTTGCCACGCAAACGACATCCGGTTCCACGCCATAATGCTCCGAAGCGAACCATTTGCCGGTGCGCCCCATGCCGCTTTGCACTTCATCGGCCACGTACAGAATTCCGTATTTTTCGCATATCTCTTTCAGCCGCGTATGGTAATCCGGAGGCGGAGCGATGTACCCGCCTTCACCCTGTATGGGTTCAACAAACACGGCCGCAACATCATCCGGTGGAACCATCTTTGCAAAATATTCCTCTTCCAGAACGTTGACACAGTAAAGATTGCAGGACGGATAGGTGAGATTGTACGGACAGCGATAACAGTAGCCGTATGGAATGTGTGTTACACCTGGAAGAAACGGCGAGAAATGCTGGCGCTGCTTCATTTTGCTTGCAGTTAAGCTCAACGCACCCATCGAACGTCCGTGAAATGCTCCAAAAAAGGAAATGAGGCGCGAACGACGCGTGTTGTAGCGTGTCAATTTGATGGCCGCTTCAATCGCCTCCGTCCCCGAGTTTCCAAGAAAGACTTTTTTCGGACTGTTTCCTGGAGCGATCTCAGCCATCTTTTTTGCAAGTGCCGCAAAAGACGGATAGTAGAAATCGGTCGAACAGATATGAAGGAACTTATCGGCCGCTTTTTTGATTGCCTCAACGACTCGTGGATGCGAATGTCCGGTTGTGACGACCGCAATTCCGGCCATGAAATCCAGGAACCGGTTGCCGTCCACATCTTCGATCATCGTCCCTTCACCGCGCTGCACCACGAGGGGGTACTCCTTGATGTACGAAGTGGACGTATACTTTTCGTCCTGTTCGATGACTTCTTTCGCTTTGGGACCGGGTGGAGCAACTTTGATGTGCGGATAATTCTTCACAGGCTCATCCTTCCACAACCGTTCTGCTTTGTTCTCGCAGGAATTTGATCAGATAGTACGGACCGAGAGCGGCGGGTCCTGTCGATCCTGAAGCCTTCCATCCGCCAAACGGGTTAACCCCTGGCCAGGCTCCTGTTGTGGCGCCGCCTCTACGATTCGCATAAGTAACACCTGCTTCAATGCTGTTGAGGAACTGGTTCACTTCCTTTTCATCGCGGCTAAAGATGCCGGCAGTCAAGCCGTAGATTGCTCGATTCGACAGCTCAATCCCTTCTTCAAGCGAATCGACTTCCGTAATCAGCAAAATAGGAAGGAACATTTCTTCGTAGAACAGTTCATGATTGCGATCTTTCATGACCGCAATCGTCGGCTCCACATAATAGCCATGTCCCAGATCGCCGTCTTTGCGGACAATACCGCCGCAGAGAATTTCACCGCCCGCTTGCTTGATACGCTCAATGTATTTCTCGTAGTTGTTTTTAGCGCTTTCATTGATTACCGGGCCAAGAAATACTTCACGAAGTATTGGGTTTCCGATCTTAATGGCCTTTGTCTTTTCCAGAAGCTGTGACACAAACTGATCTTTTACACCCGGAAGTAAATAAGCGCGAGAACAAGCGCTGCACTTCTGTCCACCAAAACCGAATGCAGACCGCATCACACCGTCTGATGCTGCATCCAGATCCGCTGAAGCAGTAATAATACAGGGGTTTTTGCCGCCCATTTCGACGATCACCGGTCTGGGATATTTGCTCGAAAAACTCTTGTAGATGTGCATTCCGACGGCGTACGAGCCGGTGAACGCCATACCCTGCGTGTAGCGATGTTCCACGATGGTCTGTCCGACTTCGGAACCGGAACCTGCTACGAAGTGCATTACGTTTGCGGGGACGCCGCCTTCACGAAACACTTCATACAGAAGAGCGCCTGTAATCGGAGTGTCGTGCGAAGGTTTAAACACAACGGTATTTCCCGTAACCAGTGCGCCGGCCACCATGCCTGTTGAAAGAGCCATTGGAAAATTGAAAGGCGCGATGACGCCCCAGACACCATACGGAACAAGAACGCTCAGTGTCTTTTCGTTTGCGCTGACGCGGTCCATGGGTCTGGAGTAGCCGTCGTTTTCAACCATATTCCGGCAATAATAACTAATGAGATCAGCCGATTCTTCCACTTCTCCCATGGATTCGAGGCGGTTCTTCCCGGCTTCGTACGACATCATCGCAGCCAGATAATACTTTCGTCTCCGGATCGCATCAGCGGCTTTCTCAAGAATCGCGACACGCTCCCGCCAGCCCAGTCCACGCCATGCAGGAAACGCTGCGTGTGCAAGATCCACGGCCTGCGATGCCTCTTCTTTTGTTGCCTGCCGGCAGTACCCCATGACGATCCGCGTATCAATCGGCGACTTCACCGGGACCGTGCGTTCGTTCGCGGACGCAACGCCGCCAATCATATTGGGATACAACTTGCCAAAATCTTTCTTCGCTTCTTCTACCGCTCTGTCATAATCGACATGAAAATCCTCGGAGGAGCCGAGTGTTGTGTACGTGATTTTTTGCTGACTCATATCGTTTGCTCCAATGTTTTCATAAACAGGGTGATAAATTCCGAAATTTCTTCGCGAGACACGGAAAAAGGAGGCGCAATCATTACCAGATCGCCGTCCGTACCGTTTACATGTCCCACGTTATTCCACAAAATGACTCCGTTTTTAAATGCGTTCTCCGTAAAACGCTCCGCAAATTTTTCAGACCGCGGGAACGGCTCTTTTGAGACGCGGTCCTTTACAAATTCCACGGCCCACATCAGTCCTTTTCCCCGAACGTCTCCAACAATTGGATATTCCATCAGTTCCGTTAATCGCTGACCAATGATTTCTCCCATTTCGGCGCATCGCTCGATCAACCGGTTCTTTTTCAGATACCGCACGGTGGCGACGCCGGCAGCACACGTAACCGGACCATGAGAATACGTTTGCGCGTGATTGAAGTATCCGCTGCCTGCAGCAAGTTGATCTACGATTTCGCGCGTTGCCACAATGGCGCTAAGCGGCACAACCCCGCCGTTGATTCCTTTTCCCAGAACCAGGATATCGGGAATGAAGTCATAGTGCTGAAACGCAAACCACTTTCCGGTGCGGCCCATTCCACACATGACCTCATCGGCAATGAACAGCACATCGTATTTTTTGCAGATCTCGACAACACGCCGATAGTATTCACGCGTAGGAGCAACGGCTCCCGCAGACGAACCGATGATCGGCTCCGCGATAAACGCGGCAACGGTGTCAGGCCCCTGCCGCAGAATTTCCTCTTCCAGTATATCTCCTGTGCAAGCCGTGCATCCCGGATGCCGGTACGCATCGGGCGCCGGGATTCGCGGGAAATCGGTCAACAACGGACCATAAACAGTCCGGTAGTGTTCGCGTCCGGAAAGTGAAAGAGCGCTGAGCGTATTTCCATGATAAGAAGGAGTCCTGCTGATGATCTTCCATTTAGATAGAACGCCCTTTTCATACCAGTACTGCCGGGCCAGTTTTACGGCAGCTTCGTTTGCCTCCGAACCGCTTGCCAGAAAGTAGCTGTACTTCAACGTTCCTGGAAGAATCTCCGCAAGCTCGGCCGACAGAGTTTCCACCGGATCGTGCGTGAACTGCGTTCCATTTACATATGGAAGGAGCTTTGCCTGCGCCGCAATTGCTTCTGCGATTTCCGGAACTGCATGGCCAATGTTGATGACGACTGCGCCGCCCGCTGCATCAAAGTATCGTTTTCCGCTTTCATCGAAGATGTAGCAACCCTTAGATGACACAGCTTTCAGAAAATTCTTCTTTAGCTTTCGATAGAAGACAAAACTGTCGGGATATTGATAACTCATAACTTTTTTGGCTTCCCGGAGACGGGATTTAGCAGCACCCTGCGGCCATATTTATTATCCTATAAATCCAGCTTGCGAGCTAAGAGTATTTGTTTAGCGACTATAAGCTATTGCGTCTACAATACTTATATTGGTGCGTCTGGCCGGCAGAACTCTAAAGATGGCCGCTCAATTTATCCGGTTTTTCAGGCCTTCTCGGGTGCTTCACGCTTCCGGGAGCGATGCGGCAGGTTCATGTGAATCGATCACTTCGAATATATCCATTTATCTGGACAGAATGTAGTGGTCGCTACCGCTTCACATGTTGATAAAACATTGTAAACATTTTTTGGTGTAAGAAGGGGGATCGGGGGATGGGAACTTCTGCGGTTCTGACTTCCTTGTTCGATATTCTGCGGTTCAAGTTCAAAATCCTTTTCTAGTTTCTTTCCAGAAAAACAAGAATTTCAATGTCAGTAGGACCATGTACGCCGATCCTACGTACATTGTGATAGACTCTGTGGTTGGGAGTAAGCGCTATGAGGACATCATCAAGAAAGGTACGAAGGCTAGACTCGCGTCTCGATGTTCGACTGCCGCAGCAAAACAAAGATCTAATTGAAGAAGCGGCAGCACTCACAGGACAGTCAGTAAGTGACTACGTCGTGCTCACGCTCGTCGAACGTTCAGGAGAGGTGCTGCAGCAGCATCGCAACATTCGCCTGTCCAATCGAGACCGGGATCGTTTTTTGAGAATGCTGGAAGCCGAGGGCAAGCCAAACGAGGCGTTGAAACGCGCGGCCAAAAAGTTCAAACTCTTCTCAAAGTCCAGCCCATGATCATAGTTCCTTTGGATGAGAGTTACGACCGCTCGTTTTTTGACTGTGGTGTCTCATCGCTGAACGAGTACATCAGGCGTTATGCAAGCCAACACGATCGTAAGGGATTCGGACGCACCTTCGTCGCCCTGGAGGAAAGCTCTTCACGAGTTCCGGGCTATTACACTATCTCCGGTGGTTCCGTCTCGTTTGAAACGGTTCCGGAAAACGTCCCCTATCATCCAGTTCCGGTGGTTTTGATTGGCCGCCTGGCAGTGGATCTGAACGCGCGAGGGAAAGGCCTCGGGGAGATCCTGCTCATGGATGCGCTGCGGCGCTCGAAACGTGTCGCGGAACAACTCGGAATCTTCGCGGTAGTGGTTGAGGCAATCGATAAACAGGCGCGCGCATTCTATGTGAAATACGGATTCAAGGCCTTACTGGATGACAGGCTGCACCTCTATCTTCCAATGAAAGTGATCCGAAAGCTTAACCTGTAAGAACCCAAAAGGGTCGGTATTGCTAACCCTGTTTGTATGATCTACACTGAGTTTTATGCAACGGAGGTCCCGGAAACTCAATCGAGTTACCCTCCTGAAATATGAGGAGCCCTACCGGGAGTTTTGGCGGGCGCTCACGCCCTGGGAGCGATTGCATCGGGTTTTGAAACTGCGCCGGCGCATCCCTGACATCCAGAAACTACACGATGAAAAGCTTATTCCGCGCATTTGAGGATCACCATGTGCGATATCTTCTCATCAGCGGACAGGCATGTGTGCTTTATGGCGCCTCGCAATTCACCGAAGATATTGATTTTTGGATAGAGTCCTCCATTCAAAACTTTCGTGCTTTCTTGCGTGCTATGGCAAAGGTCAAAGCGACTGTGTACAAGCTATCGCCTCCCATCACTCCGTTTTACATTCGCAAAGGCCACGGGTTCTATTTCAGAATCGGGGATGACTGGTACATCGATGTCATGGGAAAGCCTCCGCGAGTAGGAAAATTCTCCTCTGCGCTCGAAAGGGCGAGAAGGATTAAAACGGAATGGGGCGCTCTAATGGTTGTAGCTCCTGAAGATCTGGTGCTCCTGAAGCGCACGAATAGGCCTGCAGATTACGAGGCAATTTCCAACCTGGTGCGGCATCGCCTTTCTGAAGACAATAATCCAGTGACTCTTCGCTGGGCACTGTGCAATACATTTGATATACAGGACCTTGTAGAATATGTGCGGAGAGCTGCAGGAATCAATTACACGATGGCCTTCACGAAAGGCAGTTGAGGCATTAGTTCCGATTCGCTCCGGCCGCACACCCATTCCTGAGAGAAAAATCAGCGCGGCTGCTGATCACCTTGTCCGTGAAATGTCTGAACTTCAAGAAAGAGGCGGCGTTACTGGAAGCCGGTCCTCAAGCGTCTGCAACGGAGCGATCGCCTGATCCCCGTGGGAACACCGGTGTCCGGACTCATTCGCGAGTAGCCGGCAGAAAAGCGCGTTTCAGCAGTTAGCCGGTATACTTAAGAATTACGAGTTAACATGGTGGTATTCAGCCAACGTTCGAAACGAAGCGAATTCTTTTTCATTAAGATGTTGTTCTTCAGGAGCAGGTTCTTTCGCGATCAAAATGATTATCGCCTCAATCAGTGTGATCCTTCTGCAATCAGAGTTTTGATTAGTCGCGGGGTTTGGATTCCCCTTCTTTGACATCACTCTCCAGCCGCTGAATTGTGGCTTCGTACTGTTCCAGTTCTTTGTAATACTGGCCAAGATCACCTTCTTTACAAAGCATTGGCCGGTTTTCACAAGCTCTAATTTTAGTTTGCAAGTTTTCCCGCCGCGTGTACCATCCCTGAAGATTGACTCTGTCACCTCCGACTTTCGGTTCAAGCCCCTCTTCCAAAGCTGCAAGCTCCGCCTCATGTACTGCCAATTCCCGTTTCAGATCGTAGAGAGTCATGAACGGAAACTGCGGACAATCCTTTTTTCCCTCCTCCCAACATTTGATTGCTTCCCTTGTGCGCTGGATTCTCATTTGCAGATTATCTCTTTCCGGGTCCGACTCAAGGACACTTGTTTCACTTCTAATGCGGGAAAGGTCATTCGAGGAATATTCCTTGGCGTTGCCTGTCCTGCTCTTTTTCAGTTGATCCGCAAATTTCGCAATGGAAAAATCATTCTTTTGTTTCTCAGCGGTGGGGGGGGTGTTTGCGCTGGTTTCGCCGGCTCCTCCTGCTTTGCTTTTGGTGCAGCATTCAGCTCCTTCATCTTGTCCAGATCCAGGTTTTCTTTCGGGAAACTCATGCTGAGACCATCCACTTTCAGAATAATGGTTTTCGAATCATCCCCGACTAGATCCCCTTGAATGGTCTTCCCATTTTTCTTGAGAACGACAGTATAAGAAAAGGACATTTGTGAAGAACACAACACCGCACCGATTATTAACAGGAAAAACAGAATTACCTTTTTCTGAATTTTTATTTTTGCTTCCCCGGTGGCGCTCCTGTTTAAACAATGTTGCAAACACATCAGTTAGAACCCGCCTCCTGCACTTGCCTCGCATACGCTTTTCGCAGCGCACTGATTATGTATGTATAGTTACTTTCCAGAGAATTATGTTCGAATTCCTTCGCTCGGGCCCCTGTCAGCGAAGCCGGTGTTACAGTCGCATTCGCAGCGATGAGTTCATTTACTGAAACCAGGTTTGCATTGGTGGAAGCAAGCTCGAGAGCGGTTCTGTTCACCTTATTTGTCGCGTCCAGAAAAGCGCCGTTGCTTATGAGAATTTTAACAATTTTGGAGCAATATTCCTTAGGTCGAATGCTTTCAAAAACACCATCAATCTGTATGTTGCAATATCCGGTCGCCCAATGGAGGGCTGAGTCTCCCATATCATCCGATGCATTCACATTGGCGCCCTGTTCCAGGAAAATTTCGGTTTGGCGCCATCTGCCATTGCTAACCGCAAGCATGAGAGCCGTCATTCCTTTATGAGTAAATCGTCGTTGGCCCTGGTATTTGAATTCGAGATCGGCGCCTAATTCAACTAAAAGCGGAATGACCGCTTCACAATTGCTGCATCTTCCTGTAGCAGCAAGCATGAGAGGGGTATAACCAAGCTCATTCACACCGTTAACGTCTGTGCCGGATTCCACGGCTTTCCGAATTGCATCGAGATCGCCATCAATCACTGGAGTCAGTATGTCCAGTGATCGCTTTTCTTTCAAAGTTTTGCTTTCCCCTTTGGCTTTTTTCTCTGGCTTTTGTTCGCTGGAACAACCTTCCAACGCCAAGATAAAGGCAAGCAACACAACGACGGCTGTCCGGATCATTCCACTGAACAATGATCGCTGTGGAGTTGTCGTGAAGAATCCATATTCATCTTGTATAAGCATTTGCTTTTTGGAATACGAGTCCGAGTATGTGAAAACGGTTCATATGTCGAACCAATCGAGTCCCATTCTATGCCTTTTTCTTGCCGTACGGCAAGTAAAGAGGGATAGGAGGGGATAGGGGGCTGCTTAACGGTTTCAGAGGTTTTCGAGATGTTGCGCGGGCGCTTCCAGCCTGCAAAACCGTTATGTTGCTTCTCGACGCCGGGCGGGCCGTCCGCGTTACATCTGGAGTCAAAGGCAGGCGGGAGCTATCGGCGAAGCCAGAGTTTTTCGTACGGGACGGTCTGTAACCCGAAAGTTACTTCGAAGTCCTGAACTTCCGGTCGCGCAAAGCGATAGGCCTGTTCATGGAAAAGCGGAAGCAGCAAAGCACGTTTGACAACAATTTCTTCGATTTCGCGATAGATATCGTGCCGGACTTCCGGATCCGGTTCGATGCGCCCCTGTTCAATCAGACGATCGACTTCCGGCGTTCCACAAAAGCTTCCAGTGAAGCCTTCCTTGGAATGGAGGATTCCGATAAAGGTATTTGGATCCGGGTAATCCCCAATCCAGCGCCCCAAATCAACATCGAGCACAGTAGCAAGAGTTGCTTTGGGAGACACTTCCGATTTCGTGTTGGCGATTTTCGTACGATATCCTTTGTCCTGTAAACCACCAAAAAGCTGTTGTGCAAAGGAGGCATAAGCGCCATCGAATATCGCGTGGATGCCGCAGTTGAGTTCCACGTCCAGGCGCGCCTGCGCTTTCTGGAAGGTCGCATGGGAAATGCGTTGCGCCGGCTCATAACCAATCAATCCTGGTGGAATCAAACTATGGGCAGGAACTGCAAGGCGTCCGAGGTTCCGCCGCACCAACCCTTCTACATCGATCGATTGAATCAATTCACGACGCAACTTCTCATCCGCGAACGACCCATGGTGGATATTCAGAACAAGAAAATAAGTAGACAGGCTGGGGATCTCGCGATATCCCGGCGCCAGTTCCGGATCGTGTCGAAGCATTTCCACATCCTTAGGATGAAGTTGTGATGCTTCCTCATGCAAAAGGGTTTTTTGCTACACCTTCCGGGAAATGCGAATTCTTTGTCAAAGCATCAGAAAGCAATTCGATGTCACCTTTACCTGAATATCACCCCGTTGCCTTTGCCGATGAGGAACTGAAGAAATATCCTTTGCAGTTGCTGGCTATAAAATTCACCCGGAATTTCCTGAACACCAGTCATGCCAACGTGGGACATCTGTTAAAAAAGGAAGGTACGCCATACCTGGATCTACATAATGTGGATGCTAAAGCACGAGGTATTGCAGACGGAGATCCCGTGAAAGTGTACAACCAGCGCGGACAGGTCATCCTCGCTGCTCGCATCGTGGGAAAAGTCCGCCAGAGTGTCGCCTGTATGCCTCAGGGTTTCTGGTCATCGCTCATGAAGGGTGGATCATCTGCAAACGCATTGACCAGCGATCTTCTGACCGACATGGGCGATGGATCAGCTTTACAGGAAGCTAGAGTGGAAGTGACCAGGTTGTAAAGCAGAAATTGTTTTTAAGGTAATCCACGCGAGATCAAAGGAAGACCCGAGGCTCCAGACGTTCGATGTCTCGGATCACATCGAAGTCTTTATCGTAACTGCACATACTCTCGAATCCGTTCAAATGAACCACTGCCGCATGTAGAGCATCTCGCGCCATCAATTTCGGATATTCATCCATCAAGGCCCTGCACAAATCCATCACGTCAGCGGTAATCGAGATCACGACCGGAAAGATACGACGTGCCGAATCATAAACTTTGCGCCCTTCCTTCCAGCGATTCAGAGCGCGGTATCTATGCAATACCTCCTGTAAAACTTCCGCGTCAATCGCCGCTTCTAATTCTCCCTCAGCAATTCTCTCAAGCAACCGGACACTGTCTGATTTATTCGGATGGTTCTGTCCGGCCGCATACATGAGAATGTTGGAATCGACGAGAATCACTTCAATAACTCCCCGGGGTTGGGCACAGATTCGGCCTTCATCCTCTTCGGACTGCCCGACGGAAGCGACAGGGAGGCCAAAGCTCGCACCGCAGCAATCCGCTCCTCCCGCGTTGCAGTACCATACTGCTCCTCGCATGCACTGCGGATCAAATGACCAAGGCTGATTCCTTTTTGAGCAGCCAGCTTCGTCAGCCTTCTATGCAGGTCCGGTGAAAAGAGGATCGTAGTCTTTTTTGTTAGCTCCATATCTATCTCCATATATGGAGGGTATTCAAGCAGAAACATTTTGTCAAGGAGCCCTTTACGGATTCATCCTCAACCGAGATCTCTATTCATTCTCGCTACGGAGGAACGCCGAAATCATTTGGGAAGCTTGATGAGCGATCATTTTTTTGCCTCAAGCAAGGAAATAAAACAAAAAGAACAAGGTAGCTATGTCAACGTCATTTTACACGATCTCGCGTTTTCAGAACCGCTCGAATGGATTACAAGAGTTACTTTGCATATCCGGCCCAACCGTCCGGTTCGATCCCGCGATGTGTCTTAGTTTTCTGCCTGCAAACGCCTGCCAACTCCCTTTCTTGATCGCCAGAGGCTACTTTGAGAAAATAGGAATCGAGGACGGTGTTGACAAAATTGATGATGTTTTCCGTCTATTCTGTATGACTCAACAAATTCTGCGCAAACGATTCCTTCTACTCTTCCTGGCTTGTTTTCTCGGTATCAACTTGCTGGGAACCTCAGCCACGGATTCGGAAGAACGAAAACTCTCGGACCTCCTCGATCAACTTCGCAAGGAAGTGGGAGCACCAGGTGCGGTGCTCGGCGTTTCCTCCCCCGATGGGCGTTGTGTGGTCGTTGCAAGCGGAATGGCGGACAGGGAAACCGGACGATCGATGACACCGGAAACGCCATACTATATTGGAAGCGCCACAAAAACCTACACGGCCGTAACGATCCTTCGACTGGTAGAAAAAGGACGCTTATCGCTTGACGATACCCTCGACCATTTTCTTCCTGCATTTCCTGATGGTGCAAAGATCCAGGTTCGCCACCTACTTGCGCAGACCAGCGGTTTGAAAGACTTCTATGCCTATTTTTATTACCGGCCCAACAGAGACGAAATGATTGAGTTCGTGACGAAGCGTTGGAGCCAGGATGAGCTGATTCAGCTGTCGGGACGTTTTGGCCGATGGTTTGAACCGGGAACTGACTGGGATTACAGCAGCACGAACTACTTTCTGCTCGGCGTTCTGATTGAACGCGCCGGCGGTTTATCGCTTTCGGAAGCATATCGAACCTACATCTATGAACCTTTAGGAATCAAACATACATGGCTTCCGAAACACGAAAAAGAGCGCGGCCAGTTGCCGACAGGTTATATGGGGCATTTTGAGGGCTGGAAGCATTCCGAAATGTTTGGGGAACTGGCTGCTACCACGGTGTTGGATCGATCAACGGCAGAATTGAGCGCCGGTGGACTGGCGGCCCCAGCCGAAGAAAACATACGATTCCTTCGGGCAGTGATCGACAAAGAACTGCTGTCAACGGATTCATTCAAAGCAATGACCCAATTCCGTTCTACTCCGGCACTGGGATTCTCAGACTCGAAACCTGCTCCGGGTGATTCGGATGGCTATGGATTGGGCCTGGTACAAATGAAACGCTCGGGGTTCACTCTTCTGGGACATGGGGGGATGTATAACGGCCATACCGCCGGAATGTGGCATGTTTCCGAATGCGGCAAAACGATCTCTGTGTATTTCAATCGCGCATTCGTCAATCAAAACGATGTGATCGATCGGATTCTTCCAGCAATCTGCGAGTAAACCCGCGGATCGGCTTCACAACATCGCCCTTAAAGGAAGGATCGCAAAGATGCGTACCTTGGAAACATAGCGGATTCCATGTTTATATTGGACCCTCCCTCCCGCAAAAAGAAGATGCCGTCCGGGTGGGACTCTATATTGTGCGCGCTCCGGCTGCCGCTTCCAGACTCCAGGTTGCCGATAACGGTTTGCTAAAATACCTGGCCAAAGGATCACTTCCGAACGATCGACGCGACTCTCTGTTTGAACCGGCAGGTCAGATCATTGACTTTCTGGAGTGGATTGCTAAATTGACCTCCCATATTCCCGAAAAGGGCGCTCAGCTTGTCCATTATTATGGAGCCTACTCCAATCTCATCGGGGAAAGAAAGCCAAAAATTCTTGCGCATCTGCAATACAAGTTCGAACCGCTGACTCTTGCTGCCGCGCGGCCACCACGGGATACTCCACCTCACAGATGCAGCTAAGCCAGAGCAGACGGGAGTTAGCGGCGAAGCCAGAGTTTTTCGTACGGGACGGTCTGTAACCCGAAAGTTACTTCGAAGTCCTGAACTTCCGGTCGCGCAAAGCGATAGGCCTGTTCATGGAAAAGCGGGAGCAGCAAAGCACGTTTGACAACAATTTCTTCGATTTCGCGATAGATATCGTGCCGGACTTCCGGATCAGTCTCGATGCGCCCCTGTTCAATCAGGCGATCGACTTCCGGTGTTCCGCAAAAACTCCCAATGAAGCCTTCTTTGGAATGGAGAATTCCGATAAAAGTATTCGGATCCGGATAATCCCCAATCCAGCGCCCCAAATCAACATCGAGCACAGTAGCAAGAGTCGCTTTGGGGGATACTTCCGATTTCGTGTTCTCGATTTTCGTACGATATCCTTTGTCCTGTAAACCGCCAAAAAGCTGTTGTGCAAAAGAGGCATAAGCACCATCGAAAATCGCGTGGATGCCGCAGTTAAGCTCCACGTCCGGACGCACTTGCGCTTTCTGGAAGGTCGCATGGGAAATGCGTTGCGCCGGCTCATAACCAATCAGACCTGGCGGAATCAAACTATGGGCAGGAACCGCAAGACGACCGAGGTTCCGTCGCACCAACCCTTCCACATCGATCGATTGAAAAAAATCGCGGCGCAACTTTTCATCGGCGAAAGGCCCATGGTGGATATTCAGAACAAGAAAATAAGTAGACAGGCTGGGAATCTCGCGATATCCCGGCGCCAGTTCCGGATCGTGTCGAAGCATTTCCACATCCTTAGGATGAAGTTGTGATGCCATGGCAAAACGGCCGCTTCGGAATCCGTCAAGAATCTCCTGAGAGCTCAGTCCGAGAGTAAAGACCAGGCCGTCGTTTTTAGGATATCCCTGACGCCAGTAGAATGGATTCGGTTCCATTTCGACCTGCTTTCCCGGATCGAAGCTCACGACACGATAGGGGCCCGTTCCGATACAACCATCGCGCCAGCTTCCAGTCAAGTTCGTTGTTCCTTCCGGAATCACCGCAGCGGAAGCGTACGAAACCAGGGCCGGGAAAAACGAAACCGGTTGTTCCAGATCCATTGTGAATTCCGTTGAAGACAGCACCTGGAATCCTTCCAACTCTTTGCTACGGCCGTCTAAAATTGCCGCCGCACCGCGGATGGAAGCCAGAAACCATCTGGTTTCACTTTGCGAATCCTGCAATAGATGCTCGAACGAATACCGTACATCTCTGACAGTAACACGGCGTCCATCCTGAAAACGAATGTCTTCCCGCAATCGAAAACGATACCGTCTGCCGCCCTGCTCGGCCCTGAACTCAGAGGCAAGCCACGGAACCACTCTGGCGCCTTCAGCATCCCGTGTTAATCGTTCAAAAATACAATTAATGACTTGCACTTCATTGTTGGTAATCGCCGTAGACGGACTCAAGCTGATCACTTCATCAGGAATGGGAACATGGATGACTCCGCCGCCTTTCCTGCGCGCTACTGAAGAAAGAGTTGATTCCACCTTGCCGACTTCCGCGTAGTTCACGTAGGGAGGGCTGCTGGACAAAATCAATTTTCGAATTTTGGGACCGGCAACGCGGTAATCGACATCGTGGAACAGCGGCATAAAGAATCCGCTTTCCATCAACGTATTTTCAATTTTGCGATACAGTTTTTCCCGGACCGCCGGACGGCTTTCCATCCGCGCTTCTTCCGTCAGTGCATCCATCTCAGGAGACGAACAAAACTTCCGGTACACGCCGCTCTTCGAATGAAAAAGCGTGTAGGTGAAATTGTCCGGATCATAATAATCAGCGACCCATCTTCCAATCAGGAGATCAAAACCCTCATTCTTCTCATAGCTTTCCAGATATGCATGCAATGTCGGAGTTTCAATCGAAACTTCAACACCAAGATCTGACCAATCCTTAAATAATGCTTGCGTTAATGAGCCGAAGCGGTCCTGAAGAATGGGATGAACCGATGCCCTTAGCCGGATGGGAAGCTTGAGCCCTGACGATTCCAGCAGGGTCACGGCTTTCTCGCGATCGATCGGATATCGTCTTCTGCCCGGATCATGACCAAGAATGCCGGCGGGAATCAGGCCTTCAGCCGGTTGCGCGAAACGTCCCAGTGTTGCGCGCACCAGATCATGTGTGCGAACGATTCCGCACAGGGCCTGTCGCGCTGTAGAAAAAGGTCCGAGCGCGCCGGATTTGCTGAACAAGACGTAATACGTATTCTTCTTGGGGGCCTCCACGAGACTCGCTTTCAAGCGCCTGTCGCGAAGAATTTCGTCCAGATCTTCCTGAACCAGATCGCGCACGAGATCAATCTCGCCGGAACGTAAACATGCCGCCAGTTCAGCAGCACTGCGTCCCGCCCGGAATTCAATCGCATCCAACAACGGCTTGCCCTTCCAGTGGTCCGGATTGCCTTTCAGCAGGATCCGCGTGGGATCAAAAACTGAAATTTGGAACGGGCCGGTTCCGATTAACGGCGCTCCAACGCCTTCGTCCAAAGCGATTCCGGTCCATGCATCTGTCAGTAGAGCCGGATAAATTGGAAGGGGCTCGGACAAATGAATTTCCAATGTATTTTCCGATACGGTCTTGATTCCGGAAACTTCTTGCGCGTCATTTTTCAAGAATTCCGGGACTCCCTGAATTACCGAAAAAGCTGCGGGCATCGCATTGCCGGCCAGTCGGATTCCTTTCTCAAAGGAATTCTTAACGTCCGTTGCAGTTACAGACCTGCCGTTATGCAACCTTACGTCTTTTCGAAGTACCAGCCGAAGCGATTTCCCCTGATCCATCACTTCCCAATGCTCACACAGACATGGGGCCAGATTCCCCCTGGCATCTGTCGTCAACAAGGGCTCAAAGATGAGCCGAAAGATTTCTTGTTCCTCTGCTACCTGACCCAGCACAGGATGTTGCGTTTCGATTGGAATCGAAAGTCCGACTACCAGCGTTCCGCCCGCCGGAATCTCCTCTTCCGTCGCCTTACTTTGCGGTTCAATCCGTTCCGCTTCTTCCATATATTCTTTGGCCTGTTCGTGATCGCCCCGAAGATTCGCTACAGTTGCGGCGGAGGAAAGCAATCGCATCAGGTTTTGTTTGTCTTCCATTTCGCGAGCGCTGATCAGTCCTTTTTCAACCCATCGCCTCATTTCATCGAACTTTCGGCCTTCCCATGCCATATCGACAGCTAAAACCACTGCATTCAGCATGCGCGCGGGGTCCTTGCAATGTTCGAATACGCTAACGGCAGACTCCAATTCCTGTAAGCCGGCTTCTGTGTTTCCCCGCAACCGCTGGGCCTGGGCGATCAGTGATCTGACTTCGCCTTCCTGCAGACTCGCCTTTCCTTTTTCTTCCTTTACATATTCCAGAACCAGTTTTGCGGCGCGCAAAGCGTCGTCCGGACTGAGCGCATCGAGAGATCGTTTCGCCAGCTCAGTGCCAAACTGAATGACTTTTTCGGCGTCATCCCCTTCCTGGTAATGATGGACCAGCAAAGGATAAATTTGCTCCAACCGTCCGGCGTTTCGCTTTTCGAGTTCCTCCGCAAACCGGCGGTGCAGCGATCTCCTTCGTCTTCGCGAAACCTGCGCGTACAATACATCGCGAACAACTCCGGAAGAAAAAGTCAGAAGATCACCGCGGGAACTGCGGTCCTCCTGAATGAATCCGCTTCCGATCAGTCCATCCACGGCATCTTCCAGTTTGTTGACTTCGTCCGCCAGCACTTTCAAATCACGAAAATCAAATGTCTTGCCTAATACCGAGGCAACGGAAAGAATTTCTTTCCATTCTTCCGGCAGGCGTTCAACGCGTTTTTCGACTGTTTCCTGAATTGTAGGAGGAAGCGTCTCGGAGGAAAGTTCTGCTTCACCGGAAAGGTTCCAGAATCCGGTTTCGGTTTGAACGATTTTCCCTGAATCCATCAGAGAGCGGATCAGTTCCTTTGCAAAATGCGGATTCCCTTCCGTGGATTTGAATAGCTGGTCCACAAATTCCTGTTCCAGATTTGCGCTGCCTACCAGAGATTCCAGCAGGGCCTGGTGATCGGAAGCGGAAAGCGGTTCCAGATGAAGGTATACAAATCGCCTGTCTCCTTTGAAGCCGTCGATCATCCGGTTCACAGGATGGTGTTTGTCGACTCTGCTGCTGCGGGAGGTGCCCACGATACACGTAGGAGTAGTCGCGAGTCGCCTTACGACGTACTGGAGCGCTTCCAACGTGATGTCGGCGTTGTGCAATTCTTCCAGAATGATCAGCAAAGGTTTGCCGGCGCCGATCCGGATAAAAGTGCGCGCAAGCAAATCGAAGATGTACGTGCGGTCCTGAATTTTCTTTGCTTCAGTCGGAGCCAGCTTCTGCCCACCGGTAATTTCATTCAATTCCGCAAGAACAGGGAACAGCGAAACAAGGTCCGGAGCCAGATCGGAAAAATCCACGGGACCCGAAGAAACTGCCGACAGTTTTAAGTGGAAATATTCCTGAACCACTTCGCAAAATGCCTGAAACGGAAATGCCTGGTCCTGTTCAACAAAACGACTGTGCAAAACGCGAATGTTTTTTGCACGGGCAATATTTTCCAACTCTTCCAGAAGACGCGTCTTCCCAATCCCCGGTTCTCCGCCCACCACAACAAACTGGCATTCCGCCTGCAGAGCCGACGCACTCAACCTTCGCTGCAATTCGCCGAATTCCTTTTCCCGTCCCACAAATTGCGACGCGGGCGGGCGCTGCGCTACAACAGACGGCCGGTGGATCATGGACAGCATTTGCTTTCGGTCGCTGTCTTGAAGCTTCGAACGGTGGCGGATCAATGCATCGGCCAGTTCCCTGGCTCGTTGCTGTCGCTTCGCGGGATCTTTTTCCAGACATTGCAGGATGATGTTTTCCAGTTCTTCACGCACATCGGCGCCGCGCATTCGCAGCGAATCCGGATTCTCGTGCGCAATCCGGTAAAGCACTGATTGCACTTCGCCGGTAAATGGCGGCTGTCCGGTCAAACATTCGTATAAGACGATGCCGAGCGAATAGATGTACGAACGGTTATCAACAGTCTTTATGGATAATTGTTCCGGACTTAAATAGGCGATCGTTCCCACAAATGAGCCTGTTCGGGTCAAGCGGTTTTCCGTTGTGGCTGTGGCCAGACCGAAATCCGTAACCCGGACCCGAAGCCCTTCCGATTCCGAACGGAACACCATGATGTTTTCCGGTTTGATGTCGCGATGCACCACTCCTTGCGAATGGCTGTATTCGAGAGCCTCGGCCACCTGAATGCCGATATCGATCGCATCGCCCAGACTCAATGATCTTTCGCGCAGAACGACACGAAGGTTGGTGCCCTTCACAAAAGGCATAATCAGGAAGAGCGATCTATCGTGTTCTCCAATGTCATGAATTCCCACAATGGCCGAATGATCCATTCTTGCAACGACGCGAGCTTCTCTCTTAAAGCGCTCGACCGCCTCCCGTGTAAGAAGCTCGGGAGGAATGACCTTGATGGCCACATCGCGTTCCAGCACCGGATCGTGCGCAAGATAAACGACGCCCATGCCGCCGCGACCCAGTTCCCTTAAAATCTGATACCGATTCGCAAACGTGAGTCCCCGCAAAGCGCCTGATAATTCCGTGGCCGAGGCGTAACGTTGATTCCTATCCTTGGCCAGTGCTCGCCTGATAATGGCATCCAGACCTTGCGGCACCGTTTGGGAGATCGAACTCGGGGCCGGTGGATCGACCGTGGCAATTTCATGAAGGACGGAAAGAATACTGGGTCCGCTGAACGGTGTCTTGCCGGTTGCTGCTTCGTATAACACGCAGCCCAGAGAAAAGATGTCGGTGCGCGCGTCGAGCGGCTCGCCGCGCGTCTGTTCCGGAGACATGTAGGCAACCGTGCCGACAATCATTCCTGTTCTGGTCAGACGGCTCATCGTTTGCTCCGAGCTCAGGTTTTCGTCCGTGACTTGTACCAGCTTTGCCAGACCGAAATCCAGAATCTTTGCCTGGCCCTGCGGTGTTACTAATATATTAGCCGGCTTGATGTCGCGGTGGATAAAGCCCGCAGCATGCGCCGCGGCGAGAGCATCGGAGATTTGCGCGCCAGTTTGAATCAGGCTCGATATCTCCATCGGGCCTGCTTCAATCATTGATTTCAGCGTTTCTCCTTCGACATATTCCATGACGATGAAATCTGAGCCTTCCGTCTCTTCGATGGAATAAATGGTAACGATGTTCGGGTGATTCAAGGCGGAAGCCGCGCGGGCTTCCTGCAAAAAACGGCGTTTCGCTTTCTGATCTTCCGTAGAACGGGAAGGCAAAACCTTCAGCGCAACCTGGCGTCCCAGCTTTCCGTCTTCGGCAAGATAGACCTCACCCATCCCTCCCTGTCCTATCTTTTTCGTGATGCGATAATGAAGTATTGTCTGCCCGGAAAGTAATGAATTCACTGAGTAGTTTTACACCTTTGAAACGACATTGGCCACTTATTTCACCACAAGTCCTGTTTCAAATCAAAGTATTGGCGACATCATGGGTGCCGCGTGACGAGAACTGGAATGCGACTTTCTCCAGGAATCATTCCGTTGATCCCTGCTTTGCGTGGTCTGGATGTCAGATCCGGAAGAATTTTACAAAACTCCGAGGATTGCAGCTCTTCCACCGTAATCTCTGGAAACTTCAATGTAGCGGGGAATTCAGATCTCACCAGAAGATCAATATCAGGGAAAATAACATTATAGTTACAAACATGCATTGTGTTTTCATATCATAATTGTATAATTGCGATATGGATCTTTCCCGAAGTTTGAGCCGGCCAACGCGATCCTTTTTCCTCTTCGGGCCACGCGGCGTAGGCAAAAGTACCTGGCTTCGGAAGGGATTCTCAAAAGAACCTTATTTTGACTTGCTGGACACCTCTTTACAGTTAGAACTACAACAGCATCCGGATCGATTACATGCGCTAATCGGGTCTCCCCGAAGAGGGTCCTGGGTTGTAATTGACGAGATTCAGAAGGTTCCCCAATTACTTGATGAAGTACATAGATTGATCGAATTGAAAAAATGGAAGTTTGCTCTGTGTGGATCTTCCGCCCGTAAATTGCGTCGTGGGGGTGTAAACCTGCTGGGAGGCCGGGCTTTGACCAGACGGATGGAGGGGTTCTCTGCGGCGGAGTTAGGGTCTGATTTTGATCCGGAATTTGCTTTGAAGTGGGGTACGCTGCCATGGGTACAACTGGATCGTAAGAATGCAAGTGACATCCTGCGATCTTACGTAAACACATACATTAAGGAAGAAATCAAGGATGAGGGTATCGTGAGGAGCCTTCCTCCTTTTTTGCGCTTTCTGGGGATTGCCGGCCTTCTCAATAGCCAAACAGTTAATGCGCAGAATTTGGCTCGAGACGCGTCCATACCAAGAAGCACAGTTGACGTATATTTTTCAATTCTCGAAGATACGCTGTTAGGACATTTCTTAAAACCGTACAGGCCGCGGGTGAAAGTTCGGGAACAAGCTCATCCCAAATTCTTCTGGTTTGATCCGGGAGTCGCGCGTGCTGCCGCAGGGCTATTATCGGACCCAGCGGATCGTGTGTGGATGGGCGGCGCTCTAGAAACGCTCCTCTTTCACGAATTGCGAGTGCACAATGAGGTAACGGGAAAGAACCGCGAAATCACTTTTTACAGGACGGCCGCAGGTGTCGAGATCGACTTTGTGATCGAAATCTCAAAGCCGCGATTCGATGCGCCCGCGCGTCTTGTTTGTATCGAAGTAAAGCTTTCAGAAAAATGGGATCGCCGCTGGGAGACTCCGATGCGTTCGTTGAAGCATGCAGGATCGTTGTCGGTTGTGCGGATGATTGGAGTCTATATGGGTTCTCGCACCTATCATTTTGGAGACATCGACGTTTTGCCTCTCACCGAATTCCTGAAGAGGCTGCATCGTGGAAAAATCTTTTAGCGTTCCAGAATCTTCATGATGCTTTCCGTACATGCTCTAATGATCTGTTTTAATGGCCTGCGAAACAAGCGCTGCTTCTAAGCCAGCAGAAACGCCAGTACAGCCATGAAGAGAACCGGTCCTTGGGTGGACGCCCCTTGAAACGTCTGACCGATCTGGATCCGGACAGTACAATTCGACATTCCCGGTGGTAAAATAGATGCAAGGGAGATCGATCTTGAATGAAAAACGAACATAGGCGGAGAGAGATTATCTGGCACAAGTCCTTCGATTATCGTGATGCCGAGTTATGGGACATTGAACAGCACATTCGTATGACTCCTGAAGAACGCCAGTTCGTTGCGGAGGTGCTGCGAAGACGGGTTTTCGGAGATAACCCTCCGGACGTGCGAGAAAGCCATTCGAAGGCCTCGTGAATGCACACCACTTTTCCCCTGATGTGCAGGACTTTCTTGTGCTGTTGGGCCGCTCTGAGGTCCGGTATCTGATCATCGGAGGGGAAGCTGTGATCTATCACGGCTACGCCCGCCTTACAGGCGATATTGATTTTTTTTACGAAATCTCAGAAGAAAATGCTAATCGTCTGTACGAATCGCTGAAACAATTCTGGAGTGGACAGGTTCCTGCAATCAATGACGCCGCAGAATTTCTGAAGCCGGGGTTGGTGCTGCAATACGGCCGCCCTCCCAATCGAATCGATTTGATAAACACAATCAGCGGTGTAACCTTTCAAGAAGCATGGGAGTCCCGAATCGAAGAACAGGTCGCGATTGAAGATCAGGTTGTGACAGTCCACTTCATGGGCCTGGATGCCCTGATCCGCAATAAAGAGTCAACCGGACGCGACAAGGATCGGGATGACTTGAGATATTTAAAAAGCAAGAAGAAACCAGCCAGGCATGCTTGAAATCTGAGCAGATTTATCATTGGCGGATGTTTGACTGGTGGTGCCAGTGCTGAGTACCGGCCACCTCTTCGGCTTGCTCCTGACGAGCTACAGGGCAGGCGCGGAGAACGTGTGAAAAAATCCCTGATCCGTGGCAGCGGGCCTCCGTGCCGCCGGCCCGCTCGACGAGAAATCGGCAGGCCGGGACGCCTGCCGCCACGGGTATGGTGATCTTTTCACACGTTCGGAGGCCTGCCCCCACGGATTTGGGAGTTTTTGGACAGTCTCGCCCGCGCTACAGACGCTTTGCCTTCAGCATAAAATACAAAGTCGAGAACGAATCGGTCTTGAATCTCTGCCGTCGAAATTTTGATTTTGTGCGTTGTGTTGCAGGGTATGCTTTATCATATTGATTCCCCCGTACAAATTATACCCAGTGTATAGGATTTATTGCTCATAGTCAGATACCGTATACACTAACGGTAGGAGGGATTGATGAAAAAGAAACAACCTGTTCGTAACTTCTTTTTGCTGTTGGTAATTCTCTTTCTGACAGCTTCTGATTCGGATGCAAAGATTGTAGCCAAGAAAGCGAATGCAAATGGCTTTGGGTTCACGTTCTTCTCGTCAAACGGCACCTGCACGGTCACGACCATGTGGAAGAAGGAAGCTATTCATGTTCTGAATGGAATAGGAGACGTCGACGGTAACTTGTTGTGTTTTGGCGTCGCCGATTCGACCGGAATTCAGACCTGCGGGACCGGCATCCCCAGTGGTTTATTCATCGGTGTAGTCGTAACCTCTAGCGGAACAGTCCTCACTTATAATGATGTGAGTTGCAATGGACAGACAGCCATAGACGTAACCGCGTCACAAATGGGCAGCAACCATACTCAAGCAGAGATTGAAGCGGCGACCAGAAAGCTTGTTGATAAGTTAAGAAAGATCGGCGAACAAAAAAGAGAAAGGGGAATTAGGCAATAAACGCAGCACTGAAAGGTTTCGTGTTCCCCGATGACCTGCGGCAAAACCCTAAGGGCCTGCGCAAAAATAACTTGGCATTTTGGCGCGAGCGTCGCGCAGGCAGATGCAAGGCGCCGCGACGCAGTCGATGCCACAGCGCATCGTCGAGGAGCGGCAACGCAGCAGATGCTTGCGCGACGCCGCGCCCCGTCGGGCTGCGGCCAAGCAGCAAAATGCCAAGTTATTTTTGCGCAGACCCTTAAGGCAACATCCCGTACTAACCGCGAATCACGCGAGCATTGGACCTCACCCATTCCACCAACGCCAATCAGCGGGACAATATCGTACGGGCCGAATTTTGTACCAGGGGCACATCCTTTGCCTTTGGCGCATCTTTTGTGATCAAATACTGCGGTTATGAGTTCACTACAAACGGGACAGACGATCCAGCATTACCGGATCCTGGCAAAAATCGGCGAAGGCGGGATGGGCCAGGTTTACAAAGCCGAAGATACAAAACTCGGCCGCACGGTAGCGCTAAAAGTCCTTCCTGCGAATACCGAAAGAGACGAGAAAGCAAAGAAACGGCTGCTGCGTGAGGCCAGGGCCGCATCGGCATTGAATCATCCCAACATCGTAACGATTCATTCCATTGAAGAAACGGCCGGCATGGCGTTTATCGTCATGGAATATGTTGAAGGGGACACGCTCAAAAAGAAAATCGAAGCAGGACTGGAGGTCCCGGATTTGCTGGATCTGGGATCGCAGATGGCGGATGCCCTGGCGGCAGCTCATACAGCAGGATTCATTCATCGAGACATCAAGCCTGCTAATATATTAGTTACTTCTAAGGGGCAGGCGAAGATCCTGGATTTTGGTTTAGCCAAGCTGACCCAGCCTTCTGATGAACAGGTCAGCGGGGAAGCGACCGTCAGCAAGCTGACCAGAACAGGAATGATTGTTGGGACGGTCGCATATATGTCTCCGGAGCAGACCCGGGGAGAGCCGCTCGATGCGCGCAGCGACATCTTTTCGCTGGGCTGTGTGCTCTATGAGGCGGCCACAGGAAAAGTCCCCTTTTCCGGACCAAGCGTTCTTACGGTTTTGCACGAAATCGCCACAGCCGATCCGCCCCCGCCGAGCTCGATCATCCCGAAGGTGCCGCAAGGTTTGGACGCAATCATTCGCAGAGCAATGGCAAAGAATAAGGACGAACGCTATTCGTCTTCCGCAGAACTGGCAAAAGCGCTGAGGGGTCTCACTTTTGCAGACCGTTATCAAATCATTCGTGAACTGGGCCGCGGCGGTATGGGTGTCGTTTATCTGGCAAATGATCCCATCCTGGAGCGGGAAGTAGCAATCAAAGTAATGACGCCCGATCTTCTGAGCGCAGAAGCAGCCGAGCGCTTTAAGCGTGAAGCAAAGGTCGTCGCGAAGATGGATCATCCTTCAATTGTAGGCATTCATGACATCGGCGAACACGACAATTCTCTTTTCCTGATCATGCCATATGTGGAAGGGACCAATCTCAGGGCGCTGATGAATGAGGAATCGCTCAGTCTGGGCGATGTCATCGACGTCGGGATTCAGGTTGCAGAAGCGCTCGAATACAGTCATACGAAAAATGTAGTACACCGCGACATCAAGCCGGAAAATATTATGGTGGAGAAGACCGAAGCTTCCGGCGGCGACATCCGTGTTCGCGTAACAGATTTCGGCCTGGCGATGGCATCAACGGAGAATCGAATCACCCGCACCGGATCCGTTGTTGGAACGATGTCCTATCTGAGCCCGGAACAGTTATCCGGAAAAACAATCGATTCCCGTTCCGATATTTATTCGCTCGGTGTGGTTCTGTACGAATGTCTGGTGGGAAGACCTCCCTTTACAGGCGAGATTCAATCGGTATTGTACCGGATTGCGCATGATCGGCCGGATCCTCCGCGATCGCTTGGCGCTGAAATTCATGAGGATCTGGAAAACATTATTTTGCAGTGTCTGGAAAAAGATCCGGCGGGACGCGCTCAACGGGCACGCCAGATCGCCGATGCCCTGCTCAAACATCGTTCGAAACTGCAGGAAAACGAGCGCGTGCAAAAGCTTTCTGTAATCCACCGGCCTTCCACTATTCTGCAGCGTCCGGCCGCTGCTCCCATGATCGGAAGGGAAAAGGAATTTGCCGAATTACAAAAGCGGCTGAGCGCCGCCGCGCTTCAGGGAGAATGCCAGTTTGTTTTGATCGGGGGAGACTCCGGTATTGGAAAGGGTCGCTTGCTCGAAGAGCTGGAAAACATTGCGCGTGCGAGAAAGATTCGTGTGTTGCACAGCCGCTTTGTTGAGCAGGACCAATCGTTGCCCTATCAGGGATTCTGTGAGGTGATTCAGGAATATTTCCATCAAAAAATCGCGCCGGGGTCCTCTTCTTCGCCGGTCGATTTTTCCGATCTTGCGCCGGATCTCGTTTCCCTGTTCCCGGTTCTTGCGGAAATGAACGAGCTTACGGGCGGCCAGAAACTGAGTGTGGCTTTTGAATCGAAACGAATTCAAGACCGCACTTATATTTATGATTTGCTGGCGCGTTCGTTCCTGCGCATTGCAGCCGGCAAGCCGCTGGTTGTTTTCTTTGAAGATTTGCAGAACGCCGATGTCTCGCTCGATGCATTGCAATATATTGTGAGACGCCTGGCGCAAACGCCGATCTTGATTGTCGGTACGTTCCGGTCATCGGAAGTGGATAAGCACCATTCTTTAACACGGATGATGAATGGTTTCCAGGGAGACCGCAAGTTCGTTCAACTAACCTTGCAGCCTTTTACCCGTTCGGAGAACGCTGCATTTCTGGAGCTTTTGGTTGGAAGTTCGGAACTCGAAAAAGACTTTGTCGATCAAATCTTCCGTGCTACAGAAGGGAATCCGCATTTTACACGCGAGCTCATCCGTTCACTCTTTGATTCGGAGCGGATCGTAAAAACTGCGACCGGTTCCTGGAATTTGTCTGCAGAAACTACGATTTCCTCAGAACTTCTACCTCCTACCATTCAACAGACAGTTGAGAAGCGAATTGAACGTCTCCCTGAGGAATGGAAAGAGTTGCTTTCCATCGCTTCGGTGCTGGGAAAAACTTTCGAGTTCCGTGATCTGGAGATCCTCACTGAAGGATCGGGAAATCTGGACGATAAGATTGATAAGCTCGTGGTTGGAGGATTTCTCGAAGAAGAGCGTGGCTCCCGCGGAGAGCAGCTCACTTTCTCAAGCGGTATTCTTCGGGACGTTCTTTATGCTCAAGTTCCGCGACGAAGGCGCAGATCATTGCATCGCAAGTATGCGGAGATTCTGGAGAAGCGAAATACCGGTCGTTTGGACCGGATTTATTCGCAACTGGTACATCACTATTCGGAAGGAGATGTTCCTGAAAAAGTGATTGAACACGGAATGGATCTGGCGAGAAAATCGCTGAGCGCTTTCAGTGCGGAGGATGCTCTGCGGGCGGCCAGGACAGTTCTGGAGTTTGTGTTGGGTGACGAAGAACGGAATCCTTTGTTGGAAGGGGAAGTGCGAACCCTGATTTCTGAAGCGCACCGGATGGCAGGGAGCATGGATTCTGCGCTCCAGGAAATGGAATCGGCTGTCCGGGCATTTGAACGCGCAAAAGATTCGAAGCGAGTCCTGGACGCGATCCTTCGAGCTGCTGAAACCGCCTGGGAAAGATTGAAAGTTGACGAAACCAGACAATGGGTGGAAAGAGGAATCAGTCTGGCTCGTGACGGCGGAAACCACGAGGTGTTATCAAAACTCCTTTCTCTTGGCGCCACGGTGGCAAATTTGCGCGGAGAGTATGAAAGAGCCAGACAATACATGGATGAAGCGGAGAAAATCCAGCCTGCCGGTATCGAACACGAAGAATCCATCGCTTCCGGCGGAAGGCTGGTGGTCGCCCTTCCCGTCCCTGTAACGGACCTGCATCCTGCATGTTCTACTATATTCGAAGAGACGGAGATTCTGACCAGTATTTTTGAAACCCTCCTGAGCGTAGACGAGCAAGGACATGTCATTCCCGGCCTCTGTGAGAGCTGGAAGGTGCTGGAGGAAGGGCGGTCCTTTCAGTTTGTGCTGCGACCCGATGTAAAGACTCATGATGGTTCTCCACTAACAGCCCGGGACGTCAAGAATTCCTTTGAGGAATCGATTCTGCTCAGCCGGGAGACATTGCCTGCGGCTTTCGCTGCAATTCATGGCGTCACGGAATACCTCGAGGGTAAGGCCGATCATGTGGAAGGTATGTTGGTGTCCGCGCAGAATACGCTTGTCATTGAATTGCAGGAGGCGTTACCCATCTATCCTTCGTTCCTCACGGATCCCCGATCTGCTGTAACCAGAAAGGAGGAGAACCTGAAACAATGGATGGGTACCGGGCCGTTTCAACTGACGGAATTCCAACCGGATCGCATTCGATTGAAGCGAAATGAGAATTACTGGAAAGAACCTGCCCGCCTGGATTCGATTGAATTTCTTTGCGGGATTGGGTCTTCAGAAATTGCTGCCGGCCTTCGATCCGGAAAGATCGATGTAGCGAGTTATCTGTTGCCGGAGGATATGGATCCAATCCTTCAAGATCGCCAACTGCGAGCTTCATTGTTGGAAGTCACAAGGAAAAGTACGTATTACATACTTTTCAACACGAAAACAGAATTGGGCGCCAATCAAAAACTGCGACAGGCGCTTACTGGCATGGTTCGTACGGATGATCTTGTGCGATCAACGCTTGGTCGTTTTGCCCAGCCCGCCGAAGGACTGATCCCTCCGGGAATCCTGGGACATGATCCGGGAAGGCGCAGAATACCGCTGGCGTTGGAACAGGCACGGAAGCTGATCAAGGAATCGGGGGCCGCTTCTCCGATCGTTTTGAAAGCATGCGCTCATCCCATCTTGCAGGATCAGTATGCTTCTTTAACAAAGATGCTGTTCGGAACGTGGGAAGAAATTGGAGTGCAAGTGCGCATTGAGACTACAACGATGGCTTCCTATCAGGAAAAAGCAAACTTTCCGGGAGATATCGACGTCTACATCGGTCGCTGGGTTGCCGATTACAGTGATCCGGATAATTTTACGTACGCGCTCTTCCATTCCAAATTCGGGGAGTTCCGGAATTATTATTGTTCGCAGGAAATGGATCAATTGATTGAGGAAGCGCGTTCGGAAGCCCATCCGGCAGTTCGAGAAAAGACTTATCGAAAGATCGAAAATCTGCTGATGGAAACCGGACTCTTGTTGCCCCTCTTTCATGAAATCGACTATCGCGTTGCCGGATCCAAAGTTCGCAAGATGACTTTACGCAGCACGCCCCCTTACGTGAACTACTCTCATCTGGGAAAGTTGGAAGCGGCCGCGGGAACACAAAAAGAATTCGGAGGTATTTTACAAATCCCTGTTTGGGGAACTCTCAGAAGTCTGAATCCGGCGTACGCCGGCACTGTCGTGGAGTCAGAAGTAATTCCGAATGTTTTTGAAAGTTTAACCAGAGAGGCAGAAGGGTCACGGGTGGTTCCCTGGCTTGCTTCTGAGTTTCAGGCAGAGGAAGGAGGGAAACGATTCCGTTTCCGGCTGCGTGAGGATGTGCGATTTCACAACGGCAAGAAGCTTACATCCCGCGACGTTCGATATTCCTTTGAACAGATCTTAATCCATAAGGACAGCAATTCCCAATGGTTGCTCTCCTCCGTTCAAGGATCAAAGGATTTGATGGAAGGGAAATCCACGGAATTACGTGGATTCAGAATCCATTCCGCGCTGGAATTCAGTGTGGAGCTGGAGGAACCGATGTCCTTTTTCCCGGCTCTCCTGGCGTACAACGCTGCCGCAATCGTTCCGGAGGGTTTGAGTAGCTTTGGAGGTAGCTGGCAGGATGGTTGTGTGGGAACCGGACCGTTCCGCATTGCAAGATTCGATCCCGGTGGTCGTCTGGAACTGGAAGCAAATCCTCGTTATTGGCGTCAGGGTTATCCCAAAAGCGATGGTCTTGTTTTTCTATTTGACGTTCCGCCGCAGGATATCCTATCCGGCTTTCGCGCAGGGCGATTTGCCATCGCTTCCGGCTTGTTTCCTCAGGATGTGGAGTCTCTGCGTCACGACCGTGAGCTGGGACGCCGTTATCGCGAAACACCGCAGTTGAGCATCTATTTTGTTGCCTTCAACATTCATCATGGGCCGCTTGCCGATGAGAGCTTGAGACACCAGCTTGTTGCCGCCATCGATGTCGAACCGCTTGTGCGCAAAACAGTTGGAAGGCTCGCTCTGCCCGCTTATGGTCTGATTCCTCCGGGACTCCTTGGCCACACACCTTTCCGGCCCAGACCGTTGCAGAATAAGACCTCCGCGGTCCGCAATGTCGATCTGGACGTCATGCTGAATTCTGTTTACAAGGGACCGTATTCCGCCCTTGCACAGGAGATGTTTTCCCTGCTGGAAAAGGAGGGATTCCGGCTTCGAATCATGTCAGAAAGACATGAAGCAAGGAAATCAGATAGTGTAAGCGCGCATCTGGTTCTGGCTCGTTGGATCGCCGACTACCCGGATGCAGATACTTTTATCAGTGGATGCATGCAAACGCAGAACGGGTTTGTTGGCGCCTTATGCGGGACGCCTGCAATCGATGCGCTGATTGAAAGAGGCCGTTCGGAGACACGACCCGAAGCACGACATAACATCTATATGGAGACCGAAGACATCATTGCGAGACGGGCCCTCCTGCTGCCGCTGTTTCACGAACAAACCTATCGCTTCGCCCGGCCTGAAGTGGAAGACTTCGATCTTACGTTTTCCACCCTGCAACCCGTTCCCTATGAAAAACTCTGGCTCCGCCGGTAGTCGCTGCAATTTGATTGCAGATTTGCTCCGCACTTACTGCGGTGAAAGAGCCTTGATTGATTTCAAAAGCTTATCGACAGGCTGGAAGAAACTATTGAGAAACTGGGGATGTGCATGCTAACGTAGATTCATGAGGCGGACGCCTTCGAGTGGTAGTGAAACAAATCCAATGCCGCCAGGAGACCATAGTCAACCTGTTGCAACAATTCACTGGATAGCGTCCCGAGCGGTTGTGTGAGTTTCGCACGGTCCAGCGTTGTTACCTGATGACACAGGGCTATGCTCGGCTTTCGCAGTCCGCCGGCTCCCTTTGGAAGTCCGATGGCCGTCGGACCTCTCTTGCTCTGAGTAGCCGAAGTGGATACAGGGACCACAATGATCGATCGCCAGTTGGGAGTCCGATTGAAGCCATCGTGTGAGACAACGATGACCGGCCTTTTACCTTTTTGTTCGGAACCCGATCGCGGGACAAGGTTTGCTATATACACGTCTCCGCGTTTCACGATTCATCCAGAAGATGATTCACCGATGCAGATTCCAGCTCTTCATCAAGGTCGACGTCGCTGCCCGCCTGCCTGGCCGCATAGTTGGAAATAGCCTCGTACATTTCGAGTTTGTGTCTTTGACGCAGCCAGCTTTCGATCGCTTCTCTGGCAAGCGCAGTTGCCGGCCGGTTCAGACGTTCCGCCTCCCTGCGTAGCTTCTCATAAAGTGGATCAGGGAGAGGGAGATGAAAGTTGCGAAGATCATTTTTTATGGCAGATTTCATGCCATAATACTAGGGCATCTGCCGGTATTTGTCAAAAACCAGGCGCCCGGAGAAAAAGGGAATCGCAAACCATTCAAATGAGGTTGATACTCGTACAGCGTTGCAAGGCTTGAACCAGCGGAACGACTTCCAATAACGACCCGAACGGTTGTAACATTCTTATAGATATGAGCGGGGACGACGAAAGCAAGGAATTACCCAGCATCAGTATTTCGTTGGATGACGAATCGACAAAGAAATCAGCGAATGAACTTCCCGCCTTCTTTGCCGGTCGCTACCAGATCGTCTCTCTGCTGGGAGAAGGCGGGATGGGGCGAATCTACAAAGCATATGATGAAGTGCTGCAACGGCTTGTGGCCCTGAAATTTGTCATTGCCGATGATCCGGATCATGAACAGCGTTTGATGCGCGAAGCCCAAGCCCAGGCCAGACTGGAACACGATCATATTTGTAAGATTTTTGATCTGGGAAAAGCTGAAGGCCGGACTTATATCGCCATGCAATACGTTGATGGAAATCCACTGGATCAGGAGTCGGAACGGCTGGGTCTTGAACAAAAGGTGCGTTTGATCCGGCAGGTGGCCGAAGGTGTTCACGCGGCGCACGAGATGGGTCTGATTCACCGGGACGTTAAGCCGTCCAATCTTATGGTGGAACGCACAGCCGAAGGAGACCTGCGTCCATGCATCCTTGATTTCGGATTGGTGAAAGACCTCACCAGACCGGATAAAACCAGGACAGGACTGATTCACGGTACCCCCCACTATATGTCTCCTGAACAGGCAACAGGTGAAGAGCTTGACCGGAGAACCGATGTATACAGTCTTGGCGCCACGCTATACAAGCTCCTCACGGATAAACTTCCACACGAAGGAAGCATAGTAGAAGTTTTGATGAAGTTGATGGAAGAAGACCCTCCCGCTCCGCGGCAAATCAAGCCTTCGATTCCCAGAGACCTGGAAAACATTGTTTTGAAAAGCATGGAGAAGAAACGCGAGGGCCGTTATCAGTCTGCGAGGGAACTGGCCCACGATCTGGATCGTTATCTGCGAGGCGAACCGGTCCTCGCGCGACCGATCGGGCCTGCTCATCGATTGCTCAGGAAGGTCCAGCGGCATAAAGCTACATCAGCGATTATGCTGGTAGCGTTTCTTTTTGCTTTATCATTTACAGTCATCGGCATGCGGGCGCACTTTTCGGCACAGCGGCAGGCTGCGCTCGCTCAAGAATTCGGCCAGGTCGTCAAAGAAATTCAGGGAATCATGAGATACGCGTACATGCTTCCGCTGCATTCAGTAGAGCGCGAAAGAGCCATTGTTGTGGAACGAATGAGCTGGATTGAAAAACAAATGAAGGATGTCGGACGAATTGGCCAGGGTCCGGGTCATTATGCTCTGGGCAGTGGAAATCATTCCTTGCAGGAAACCGAACGGGCATTCGATCACCTGCAAAAGGCGTGGCAGAACGGCTATCAGGAACCGGAGGTAGCGTACCTGCTTGGTCTCGTAACGGGCGAGATGTATCAATCGGCGCTGGAAGAAACCGAACGAATCCCGGATCCGAAATTACGGATGGACCGTGCCGCGAAACTGGAAAAGGAGTACCGGAATCCTGCACTGGATTATTTGAAGCTGGGCGAAAAGTCCCGCACGGAATCGAAAGAATTTGTAGAAGGTCTTCTGGCATTTTATGAAAAGGACTGGGAAAGAACATTAAAGCAAGCCGAGGTCGCTGTTGAAAAAATTCCCTGGTTGTACGAGGCACGTCAACTGCAAGGCAATGTTTATCTGAGCAGGGGGCGCGAGAGAATGGGAAGCGGCTCCAACAAAGAAGCCGCAAACGACTTTGAAAAGGGAGAGGAGCACTTCCGGTTGGCAGCAGAAATGGCATCCAGCGACTCTCGCATTTACGAAAATATTTGCAGGCTGCGCAGCGCAGTCATGTCTTTGCATATTTCTACCGGACAGGACCCACAACCGTCCTATGAATCCGCCATCAACGCCTGTAAAAAGGCTCTGGTAGCCGATCCGCACCGGGGAGAAGCGCATGATCAACTGGCCTATCTTCACATCCAGTGGGCGCGTAGTCTCATCGATCGTGGCCTGAGTCCGCAGGAAACGCTCGAACGATCACTGCACGCAAGCGAAGAGGCCAAAAAGAAGATGTCCGGAACAGCTTCCGCACACAACAGCGCTGGAATGGCCAACTGGCTTTTGAGTGAATATGCGATGTATCACGGACAGGATCCGTCAGGTTTTCTGAACACGGCAATTCTTGAATTTGATCAGGCTTTGAAAATCCATCCGAATCTGGTCCAGTCTCTAAATTACAAGGGCAACTGTTATCTGTACCTGGGAAAACATGCAGTGTATGCGGACAATGACCCGACATCTCATTTGCTGAACGCAGAGAAAAGCTATCAGGAAGCAATCAGGATTGAGCCGAAATATGTGTCTCCTTACAGCAATCTCGGTATCACATACTGGGAGCTGGGAATGAATGCGATGAACACAGGCAGGGATCCGCGTGACTGGCTGCGCCGGTCCATCGAAAGCAATCAAAGCGCCGTTAAAATTAATCCGAATAATGCAACACCGTACAACAGCATGGGAACATCCTACGGCATCCTTGGGTCCTACGCGATCGCTCACGGTGAAAACCCTGGCGCCCTGCTGGAGAAATCCATTAACAGTTTCACTCAAGCCGCCAAAATTAAGCCGGACTGGCCTTATCCACACAACAACATTGGTCTTGGCCATCTCGATAAAGCTAAATACGCGGAGTTGATGGAAGCGGATCCTTCTCAATTTCTCGGCAAGGCCAAAGATTCATTGAACAGAGCGATCGAGTTGAACCCTCAGTATGGAGAAGCGTGGATGAATCTTGGCACTGTGCATGCCAGAATGGCTCAGTACAGATTGGAACGAAATCTATCTCCGCTGGAATCATTGAACGATGGTGAAGTCAGTTTCGGCAAAGCACTGCAGTCTCTGGGTGAGGATCCGGATCTTCTGTCGCTACAGGCAGAAATGGAACTGATCCGCGCACGTTGGCAAATGAAAACAAATGCATCACCTCAGAAGGAGGTGGACAAAGTCAGCTCGACTTTATCCAGAGCCATTCAGTTGAAGCCCAACTCCGAAAACCTGTATCGCATTCTTGCAGAGCTCCATTACAGGCAAGCAGCGTGGCGCGCCGCACGGCGTGTTGCATTTTCAACAGATTTGGAACAGGGTTTGAAGGCTGTAGAAAAAGCATTATCTCTGAATTCAAGCTCCGCAGATGCGTATGCAATCCAGGGACTTTTTTATCTTTTGCAGAGTAGATTCTCAGTTTCAGCTACGGATCGGATTCAGCCGGCACACAACGCGGAAAATGCTTTGCAGAAAGCCATAGAAATCAATCCAAATTTGAAACTCAAGTACCAGGATTCACTCAAAGAAGCTCAAGCCGTGAAGAGAAACCAGGATTTTGATTCGGATGCAGTCGAAAATTGACAGCACGAGAAGACGTTCCGCAATCGCTGTATCAGGCGGGACTCTGTTTCTTGCCGGCCCGGACAAGCTTCCAGGAAGCGCGCTTTGCTTTCTGTGGTCATCCGGTACGACAGGCGGAGCGGCCGTTCGACTGTGACGCGCGTGTGTCCGAAGTCTGAATTGTCGAAGATTTTCGAGACATCGCTGTTTTCGAATCGGTCGAAGAGCTTTACGATTTCGGCAATCTGGTCGCGACCATCTTCCCTTTCGCCGATTTTCCGGCGTTTGTCGCCAAGACTGCGGCGCATGGGAACATAGAACTCACGCACGTCGAGGAGTTGGATTTTCCCTTGCGGCGCTGTTCCTTGCGGTTGCTGACAATCCATACATAAGTGCCGATGCCGGTGTTGTAGAACATCTGTTCCGGCAGAGCGATGATCGCCTCGAGCCAGTCGCTCTCAATGATCCATTTGCGGATATCGCTTTCACCCGAACCCGCGCCGCCGGTAAAAAGCGGAGAGCCGCTGAAGATGAGTCCCATCTGGTCGTTGGGTACATTGGTCGGATAATTTCGGGTTTTTTCACTCTTTATTTCGCAATTTCTGAAGATTTCCGTAGGATTCATTTAGGTTCTAAAACGAGAAAACCCTTTTCCGTAGCCCAGCGTAGCCACGTATCTCTCATTTTCTGCAAATCTCCGTAGTCTTCCGGACGTATCGGGTCTTCTCCTATGATAGCAACCAAAGCCCACGACCAATGATCGGCCTGCATCTCTAGATCGCTAAAGATAAAGGGTAGCGCACTAGGGCCCATCCCTATGATTTGCTGGTAAGCCGCATTCAATATGATTTTGTTGGCGGCAGATACAAATTCGGTTTCTTCTCGCCATTCTTTTGCAAGGCGGTTGAATTTGGCCTCAATACTCTCTCTTGTAGTCGAATCAGCGAATGACATATTTTTGGTCTTCGAAAAGGAAGGATTTTCGATTACTTTGTATGCTCTCGGGAGATGAAGCAACTTCATTTGTATTGGCTGATTCGAGCCGTGGACTATTTGAAGCAAAGCGTCGGAAGGCTGTTTGTACTCTGCAATTGTGGATGAGCCTGGAGTAATTTTGTAATCGCGCAACACAGCCATTATTCTTTCTCAGGGGTCAGTGGAGTTGTCGATTTTTTCCAGATATTAAAATTTTCCAAGGCAGCCTTTGCAAAAATCTCAAAATGGAGTGGGCTAAGGACAATACGCACCCGACAATTCGCAGGAATCGTTTCATTGTTTTGAAGTGATCTACCGACGGGCGGCTGAACCAAAAAGAAATAAACGCTAAAGTCAGTCTGGGTATGGTTGATATATGACCAATCCGAATAAATAACAGGGGTGTCTTTATCCACGACCATTTCGACCTGAATATTGAGCTCCTCAGCAACCCTTTTCTCTTCACTCATGCGGGGCCTCCTTGACCCTTCAAGTATAATTCAGTTAAAAATCATAGCAACACAGGATCAGGACACTACCAATTATTTTATGGATAGCGGCTTTATGAGCATGCTGATTTCTATTGAGTGCGTATCTCACCGGAACAATCTTTGGGAATTGTCCAATAAACGAGCCGCGTCAGACCTGAAGGTTTGCGCATTGAAGATGACGAAACTCATTGGATCATCAGATCCAGATAATCCGGAATCCTAACGGCAAGAAAATGCTGCGGGTTGAGAAATTTGTAGAGCTTGCCTTCAAGTGTTTTTGATACTCGCCGGCGTCGCGGATTTTGCCCGTCCTGTTCGGCCAAACGCTCGTTGCTCTGCCGGGAGTTTGTAAGCACTCAGGTTCTGGCCGATTGTCCCCACAGCCACATCGTGTTTTCCATTCCGAAAATGTTTCGCATTCTCTTCTTATTCCATCGCGAATTGCTCGGCGAGTTGGCTCGCTGCGCCTGGAAAGCGATTCAGCAATATTTTGAAGCTTCTGCTTCCAAGGGCCTTTTGCCTGCCGGCATCCTCTCGATCCAGACGGCAGGAGATTTTCTCAACTGGAATCTGCACATCCATGCTTTAATCGCTTGCGCAGTTTTCCATCCGGATGGTTCCATGGAGCCGGTTACACTGCTGCAGAGCAAACATCATTCAAGAACTGTTTGAAGCCAATGTTTTCCGCCTGCTATCAAAGATGGAAAAGTCGTCGATAAGATACTGGCTCATCTGCAATATCAATTTGATCCCCTCCCGCTTTCCATCCGTCCCCCGCCGCAGCCCCCCACTGACTGGGATTCCATCTCCTTGGATTGAACTTCTTTTGAATCGGTTGCTGCACAGCGATAAGGAGTGCTCTGTTTTCTGACCACCTCATCTTTGAACGCCCTGCCGCTATTTCGTGATTCGTGTTCCCTAAACGGATAATATGAACCGCAAGTGAGCCATCACCAACGCATTTTCATGCCCTCCCCGCTGACCGCAAAAAGCAAATGCTTATATTTTACCCATGCGAGGCCGTATTCTCCGATCTTTAGTTCGAGTCCTTGGTCGTCTGCGGTCGTCGTAACAGCGAGTGCTTCAGGGGAAATGAGAGCGGTTGCTTCCGTGGACGCGAGGCCGAGATAACGTTCGAGCCTTTCGATACGGGCTGATAATTCTTCCAGGCTTTAACAATTTCTTCGTTTTCAGGATTGTCGGTTGCCCCCGGTCGCTTCATGCTGCACTCAATTTTTGTCCTGATCTAGTGTCCTGTAACACACAAATCGAAAGCGATTCTCCCACCTTAGTAAGGAGGAGTTAGAGAGGTTGAGGCTTATTCCGGGCGAAGCTTTTCAAGCCCCACCTAACTTCCACCTTTATAAGGGGGAGGCACCACAATACAACATTGTGTTACGCACCACCTAGAGATAGAACACTCCTCGCGCTTCAATTACAGATTCTGCTATTTTACGATGACGTTGCCAGGATGTCCGAAGGAGACTTGTTGTCAGCTGCGGGACGAAAAATTACAACCCGGGCATCGATCCCCGAAAAACAGGATTTCTGCCGGGTGACAAGGAGCTATCTTTTATGCTGCGGAAGCCGGCGACTGGATCATCCTTTTCTGTTCTTCCACAGAAGCGGATTGAAACTTCGGATCATTGAGAAGTTTTGTCCTGACTTTATCAATTTGTTTTGGCGAGGGAACGATCCGTTTCTTCGAGAAAAGGCCTGCACTGATTCGCGAAAGAACCGTTCATGGAAACCGCCTTATCCAGATTCTCTTTTGCGGTCTGGGTCTGTTTCAACTTTGCCTCACGGTCCTTTTCCACGCGACTTGAAAAGACGAAAAGGATTCCGCGTGTAACGTAAGCTTCGGCCAGAGCGGGGTTTTTCTTTAACGCAACTTCCAGCAGATCGAGACCCTGCTTGATTTCGGCAGATGGATTCTGTTTCAACATCAGCTTTCGTTCTGCATGCCATCTGTAGACTTCAGCCAGTGAAACATAATTGCCGCCATGGTCCGGAGCCAGGCTAACGGCCCTTTCCATGTTCAACCTGGCCTGTTGAAATAACTTCTCCGGATTCTTCCCACTTTTCATGCGCTCGATTCCGTCCAGCAGCTCCGCTCGCCCCTGGAAGTAAAATACATCGGAATAATCCGGATCGATTTCCAACATCTTTTGAACCGCACCGTGAACAGACTCAACGGAATTTGATGCGTTCAACGCGTGGTCTATTTCGTATTCGGCGCGCACAAGATTGGTTGCGGCTATCTCCGAATAAGTGAGGAGGTCGTTTGGATTTAGTTCGAGTGCTTTCTGTGCTGCGGACAATCCCCGATCAGTCGTCTTTACAGGATTTGCGCCGATTCGAACTTCGTATTGAGCGATTACACGGTTCGTATACGCGATGAAACGATGGGTGATGTATCGACTGGGATCCAGTTTGTTCGCTTTCATCAGTTCGGCGTCGGCGCTGTTTAGTTCGGGACGAGGATCTTTTCCAACTGTCAGCAAATACTCACCCTGAGTAAGGTACACCAGGCCGGTATTCAGAACCGCAACCGCCGAACCCGGATCGATTTCAATTGCCTTTCGATAGGCTTCGATTGATTTCATCAAAAAGGCGCTGGGATCATTTCCGATTTTGATGTTCCGGCCACCAATGTCAAGGTATGCGAGTCCTAAAACATTATAACCATCGTAATAAGTGGGACGTATTTTGATTGCCTGATTAGCGCTTTCCACGGCCGAATGAAACGAGGACATGGAGTCCTTCCCCGTAAGCTCTTCCCAGTTTCCCCTCTGCCAGAAATTGCGCGCCATGATCATATGAGCTTCAGCGTTGAAGGAATCCGACTGGAGCAAATTTCCGGCGTATTGCAACGACTGTTTAAATGAATCCGAGGGATCCTGATCGTGATATGTCTGGTACATCGCCCACAGTTGGTAAGCGCGCGAAAAAAGGATACCGGTCTGAGGCCGGCCCGGTTCAATCATCGATGCCTTTTTGCACATTTCCGCGGCTTTTAGTTTGTGTGATTCAACGTTTCTGGACTTGCTGTTCAAATCCATATACAGGACGCGGATCCAACAGTCGCAAAGCCCTTCGTAGCCACGAACATCACTCTCGCCGATTCGAATCGCGGATTGATATGCGTAAACGGCTTTATCGTATGATTGCATTGCCTTTTCAACGTCCCCCGTTCGAGCAATCCGGTTTCCTTCGAGTGTGTAAATCGATCCTTGCAGGATGTCTGCCTCATACAACCATGGCGTTTCCTTTTTCGCAGCGGCAGCCTTTTTCAGAGCTGATCCGGTATCTCCCTGATAGTGCGCCATTTCGGCTTCCATATATACAGGAGAATCTACTCTTGAGATACGCCCATCCTTCAGATACGAAACAGCCGGATCACGATACTGCTTCTCGATTTCCTGCATTCTTATTTTTCGCGCTTGATTGTTATCGATTCGCTCTGCTTTGTTGAGTTCATCTTTGTAAAGTTCTCCGAAAGCGCATCCCAGAGCATAGGAAACGTCCGGTGTTTGATAACCGTCCTGCCATGATTTCTCCAGATGCTCGCGAGCCTTCTGGTAGTTTTGTAGTGCGAGGTAGGTCCGCCCCAGCGCGTAGTTGCCCGGAGCTTCTCCAATTTTGCCCATCTGCTCCAGAATCCGTTTTGTCAAAGCCTCCATATCCTTTCGAATCGATTCCTTTTCCCGCCGAATATCATGCAACGGCAATGTATAGACTTGACGTAAAGCGCTTTCCATTTTCGTTACATCCTGGCCCAGTTGCTGAGCCAGCTTTACCTGCTCCGCAGCGGTCCAGCGCGCTCGCATCCACATTCCTGAAAGGACCGTGATCACAATAAGCGCCGCTACCGCAATCCCTGAAGCAAATTTGTTTCTCCTGGCTTTCTTGACCAACCGGTACGTCCATGTTGACGCCCGCGCCTGAATCGGTTCTCCTTCCCGGTAACGATGCAGATCTTCAGCCACTTCGCGGGCCGATTGATAACGGCGGACAGCGTCTTTTTCCAGACACTTCATCACTATGGTTTCCAGATCCGGTGGTATCGAATCTTTTACTTTGCGAAGCGGATCAGGCTCTTCTTCCATCAGTTTGAAAATAATGTCCAGACCGGTTGACTCAAAAGGAGGCCGGTCCGCCAGGAATTCATAAAAGGTTGCTCCCAGGCTGTAAACATCACTGCGGCGATCCAGATTTCCGCCAAGCGCCTGCTCCGGTGACATGTAACGCGGAGTGCCGTGTACCACACCCGTTCGCGATTCATCCGGCTTGGTTGTATCTCGAACGAGGCCAAAGTCAAAGATCACAGGCCGGAAATCCTGATCCGGAGTTCGTTCGAACATGATGTTGGAAGGTTTGAGATCACGATGAATGAGACCGATTCTGTGCGCAGCGTGAACTCCTTCTGCAAGCTGTTCCATCAGTTTTACTTTTTGTTCGAGTCCCAGACTCTGTTGCACTTCACTGAAAGAATTTCCATCAATGAGCTGCATCGCAATATAGAGTTTGTCTTCTTCTCGACCGACGTCATAAATCTTGCAGACGAAATCGTGATCGACCTTGGCCTGTGCCTGGGCCTCCCGCAAAAGCCGGCGTTCCAGCTCCGGATCGTCCGCCCGAACAAACTTTAAAGCTACGGCGCGTTCGAGAAACGAATCCCATGCTCTGTAGACTTTCCCCATTCCTCCGCTTCCCAGAATGGATTCGATACGGTAGCGGTTTGCGAATAATGTAGAAGCCGGTAACGAATCATCAGCGGATGGATCGAGCCCTTCTTTTTCGTTCATGCGAATTCCCTTTTCTCCAGATTCTACCAGAAACGTGGTCCCGCTATTTCGCGGGCAGGGACGCCCGCCTTACAGGTCGGAGGATCTCTTCAGGCAGACGCGAAGCTCAATCCCGGAAGCGACTGATCAGTTCAGCCAGCAGGGATTCTGAAACTACGTCTATATTCAGGACCTTTCCTTTCCGTGCAGTAATTCTGTTTCCGGTGGAGAACGCAATCGACAACGGTGCAGTGCTCAATTCGCAAATGCGTCGCAACTGTCGCGGCAACAATGGCGCATTCGTGGCGTAAATATCGAATGGTCCGATGCGAGTGAACTCAGTAATGGCGCCGGTTTCAGCGACTGGTTCCGGTTTTTCGTTCTTGATTGCCGTCAGCAGATCCGTTTCCCAGTCCGCAGGTACTGGATCTTCGTCAGGCAATCCGATGCAGATGGGTGGCCATCCCTGGTCGATCGGCATTTCGGAATTGCGTTGATGACCGAGCGTGATTCCAAGATTGTAAAGCTTTCCCAGTTGAGAAGAAGGGCCAAAAAATACCGGTGTCGAAAATGTGGCAAACTCATCTACAACCGGTAACCCGATCGTGTGGCGAAAATCTCCCTGAACACGATAAGAAATGAAGTAGCGGTGCGCATCTTCATTCCAGCCGCCAACAAGAATGACTGAAAACGGAGGCAGCGAGATCACGCTAAATAGCTGCAACTTTCTGCTCCCTGTTTAGAAACAGCCTGTGATGCCGTTCCATGATCCTCAAAACTCGATCGATCGGCAACGCGAATACTTTGTGTCCGTCGCGGCCTCCCATGTCATTTGCCATAAAGAGCGCGTTGACAATGGCTTCTTCAGTAGCCTCGCTTGCAGCCTGAAACAGCGGTTGAATTTCAAACTGTTCAATCGACTGAAGCCGGTACGGTTTCCCGTTCCAGAAATCCTGCGCGGGAATACGGTTGGCTGTTGAAAAGGCAAGAATAAAATCTCCGCTGCTGTTGCTTGCGATGCTCCCGGTTTTAGAGAGTCCCATGCCTCCGCGTCTTGCGATCCGGTTTAATTGATAATCCAGCAATGGAGCATTCGTTGCTATCACAATCAAAATCGAATTCATGAACGAAGCTTCGTCCGGTTCCGGCTGGAGGTCCAACACCTCTTCGCCTACCGGCACTCCATCGATTCGCAGATGTTCTCTTTTGCCGTGATTCGCCTGGACCAGAACACCCACGGTGAACTGCTCCCACGGCGAAGGCAGTTTTCGCGAAGCTGTGCCGATTCCTCCTTTGAACTGATAACAAATCATGCCGGTTCCGCCGCCAACGTTCCCTTCTTCAACAGGGCCCGGCTTCGCAGTTTGCAGTGCTGCTGCGACATGCCTCGTATGAACATGTCTTCCTTCAATGTCGTTCAAAAAAGCATCCCAGGTCTCACCCACGACAGGAACCAGTCGCGGATGGCGCGATTCTGGAAAGTGCGTAAGCATCGCATCGTAAACCATGCCGACACTGGACGTGTTCGTAAGACAGAGTGGTGAGCCGACGACTCCAAGCGAATTGGCCTGAGTGAGTCCCGTTACTTCGCCATTTCCGTTCAATGCATGAAAGCCGAACGGCAAATACTCCTGAAAAATGTTGTCATGAGGCCAGATGCACGTGACGCCGGTTCGAACAGAGCTTCCTTCGATGAGCGTTGTATGTCCGACACGGACACCCGGGACATCGGTAATCGCGTTCCACTTTCCCGGCTGCATCGTGCCAATGCGAATGCCCAGGTCGCGGGCACGGGAGCGTTCCTTGCCGCGAAACGGAATCACCGCCTTTTGCGAAAGCGGCAGAAATGACGCCGGAAGTAACTTTAACAGAGTGCGTCGATCTATTCGCATCCGCTTCAGTATAACGCGTTCCCGTCTTCCAGAATTAGATTTACTTTTTTACAAAAAGTTGGACCTGTAACGGTCGAAGTCAGTTTTGATGGTACATTTAATAGAGCAATAAAGTCGTGATTGGCAACACGGTATCGCATTACAAGATCCTGAACAGGATTGGTGGGGGCGGAATGGGCGTGGTATTCGAAGCCGAGGATACCCGGCTGGGACGCCACGTCGCGTTGAAATTTCTGCCGGCACAACTCGGTCAGGATGCCGAGTCACTGGAGCGCTTTCAGCGGGAAGCGCGGGCCGCATCCGCACTCAATCATTCGAATATCTGTGCGGTCTACGATATTGGAACGTATGAAGGGGAGCCTTTCATTGTGATGGAGCTATTGAAAGGACAGACCTTGAAAAGCTTGATGGGCGACAGGCCCATGGAAATCGAGAAGGTACTCGAACTGGGAGTTCAAATTGCAGACGCAATGGATGCCGCTCACGGAGAAGGAATTGTTCACCGGGACATTAAACCGGCCAACATTTTTGTTACCGAGCGCGGGCAGGCAAAGTTACTCGACTTCGGCCTGGCCAAGCAAACTCCAGTACGAAAACAACCTTCGGGTGAGCACGTTTCACAACCGGATATTGATGATCGCCTGACGGTTGCGGGAAAAACCGTCGGGACCATCGTTTATATGTCGCCTGAACAAGCGCGGGGAAAAGTGCTCGATGGACGCAGCGACCTGTTTTCATTCGGCATTGTGCTGTACGAAATGGTGACAGCGGCCTTACCCTTTGAGGGAAACACCACGGCGGAAACTTTCGAATTGATCCTGACCAGACCTCAGACCTCTGCGTCGCAAATCAATTCGAACGTGCCTGCAAGGCTGGAACGAATCATCGTCAAAGCCTTGATGAAGGATCCGAATCAGCGTTACCAGAGCGCCGCAGAGATGCGGGAAGATCTGCAGCGCTTGTTGCGGGAATCTACCACGGGCCAGGTTTCACTCGTTCGGGAAATGTTTGCACGCCTTTCGAACTTGATTGCGCGGAGGACACTTCCGGTTGTCCTTGCCATCGGAATTATGTTAGTAGCATTGATCGCGGGTTTCTGGTTCCTGCGCAAACCGAAGGTTGCAGGGCCGCAGGAAGTAACACCCGCCACTCCTGCCATTGCGGTTCTTCCTTTCAGGAACCTCAGCAATGATCCCTCGAATGAATATTTTTCTGATGGTTTGAGCGAAGAATTGTTGAATGTGTTATCCAAGATTCGCGGCCTTCGCGTCGCGGCCCGCAGCTCATCGTTTCAGTTCAAGGGAAAAAACGAAGAGCTACGCGTAATCGCCGGGAAACTCCAGGTCACTTCTATTCTGGAAGGGAGTGTTCGGAAGTCGGGCACTCAGGTTCGGATCAGCGCGCAACTGGTGAACGCGTCCGATGGGTTTCAGCTATGGTCCGAGACCTACGATCGGGAATTGAACGACATCTTCGCGGTGCAGGATGACATTGCTCATTCGGTGGCGGATGCGCTAAAAGTCAAGCTTCTGGGGCAAGAGTCGCCTTCATCGAAAACCGGGAATACAGAAGCCTATAACGCTTATCTGCAAGGGCGATATTTCTTCGATCGCCGCAGCAAGGAAGATCTGGAAAAAGCGGCTGAATACTTTGAGCAGGCTGTGCGGATCGACGCCGCCTACGCGCCGGCCTGGGTTGGACTCGCTTCAGCACAATATCGTCGGGCGGATTGGGGATATGTGCCATTGGATGACGGTTACAGAGAAGCGCGCAAAAATGTACAAAAAGCGCTGGAATTGGATCCAAACCTGGCCGACGCTCTCGCAGCCCACGGATGGATACAGATGACTTACGACTGGGATTGGGCCGGGGCGGATTCATCTTACCGGCGCGCTCTGGAACTGGAACCGGGAAATGCAACTGTGATCAGGAACGCTGCAGGACTGGCCACCATACTTGGTCGACTCGATGAAGCGCTCACACTAAACCGGCACGCGGCAGAACTCGATCCGCTGAGCGTCACCGCCCATTACTACCTGGGAATCCATGCCTATTACGCGGGTCACCTGGACGAAGCCGAAGCAGCCGTGAAAAAATCGCTGGAACTGAATCCTGAATATCCTGCGGCACATCTGTTTTTAGGCCAGGTTTATCTGGCGAAGTCGCAGACTGAAAAAGCTCTTACCGAAATCCAGTTGGAACCCGAACCTTTGTGGCGCGACTACGGTCTGGCGCTTGCGTATCATGCCGCGGGAAAAAAGCAGGAGGCAGATGCCGTGCTGGCAGAATATGTTGAGAAGCGCCGTATTGGATCGGCATTCCAGATTGCGGAAATCTATGCGTACCGGGGCGAAACCGACAAAGCTTTCGAGTGGCTCGAGATCGCCTACAATCAGCGTGACGGAGGCCTGGCCGAAATGAAAGCCGATCCCATGCTGCGTACTCTGCACAGCGACCCGCGATGGAAGGCGTTCCTGCAGAAAATGAAACTGCCGGTAGATTAGGAAAACAATGATCGGGGAAACCGTTTCGCACTATCGTATTCTAAATAAGCTGGGTGGGGGCGGAATGGGCGTGGTGTACGAGGCGGAGGATCTGAGCCTCAAACGCCATGTCGCGCTGAAATTCCTGCCCGATTCGCTGGTGGAATCGAAAGAGGTATTGGAACGCTTCCGCCGTGAAGCGCAAGCCGCATCCGCATTGAACCATCCCAACATCTGTACGATTCACGAAATCGGAGAGCACGAAGGGCGTCCGTTCATCGCGATGGAGATGATGAAGGGACAAACACTGAAGCATGCAATCAATGGAAAGCCGATGGAGATCGATCAGGTACTGGATCTGGGCGCACAGATTGCCGATGCGCTCGATGCGGCTCATGCAGAAAAGATCATCCACCGCGATATCAAGCCGGCCAATATCCTCGTGACCGAGCGCGGACAGGCAAAGCTGCTCGACTTCGGTCTGGCCAAACAAAGTGGAGGCACGCAAGCAGATACGGAGATGCCGACAGCCAGTGCACCGGAGCATCTCACAAAAACCGGCTCCACGATGGGGACGGTGGCCTACATGTCTCCCGAACAGGCGCGTGGAAAAGAGCTGGATGCGCGCTCCGATCTGTTTTCATTTGGTGTGGTGCTCTATGAGATGGCAACCGGCACACTGCCCTTTGGCGGTCAAACCACCGGCGAAACGCTGGAAGCAATTTTCACGAAAGAACCGGTGGTCCCGGTACGGCTAAATTCGAAAGTTCCTGCGAAGCTCGAAGAGATCATTGCGAAGGCAATGGAGAAGGATCGCAATCTGCGGTATCAAAGCGCAGCGGAAATGCGCACTGATTTGCAGCGGTTGAAACGCGATTCATCGCTCACCTCCCATCCTTCTGTGGGGCCGACATCCCTGCCCGCCACGGAAGTCGCGGGCACGGAGGCCCGCGCCACAAAGAAAATTGTGCCGTGGATCGCTATAGCTGCTATCCTTATAGTACTATCAGCAGCGGCAATCTTCTACTTCGGCCGGCAGACGAAGGCGCCTGACACGAAAACGGCGCCGCCTGCTGTACAGACCGGCAAAACTGCGATTGCCGTTCTGCCGTTTGTGAACTTGAGCAAAGACGAAGATCAGGAATACTTTTCCGACGGCCTGACCGAAGAGCTGCTCAATGTATTAGCAAAGAATCCAAAGTTACAGGTAACCTCGCGCACATCAGCTTTCTCATTCAAGGGAACGAAAACCGACATTAAAACCGTAGCAGAAAAGCTCAACGTGACGCATGTGCTGGAAGGGAGTGTGCGGAAAGCGGGAAACGATTTGCGGATCACAGCGCAGTTAATTCAAGTCGCAACCGACTCGCACGTCTGGTCGCAGACCTACGACCGGCAAATGAGCAACATCTTTGCCGTTCAGGACAACATTGCAGCATCGGTGGCAGGAGCGCTGAAAGTGGCACTCGAAGGAGGCCAGACTCCAAAAGCGCAGCAGACGAATCCCGAAGCGTATAACGCCTACCTTCAGGGGCGCTATTTTTTAGATCGTCGGAGCAAGGAAGATCTGGAGAAGGCGTTCGGCTACTTTGAGCAAGCGCTGCAGATCGACCCGAAGTATGCGCGCGCCTGGGCAGAGCTGTCCGAGGTTCACAGCAGTCAGGCTGGTTGGGGCTACGTACCTGTAGACGAAGGTTACGGGAATGCGCGGAGGGAAGCAGAAAAGGCGCTGGATCTGGATCCAAACCTGGCCGAGGCTCATGCGCGCATGGGATGGGTCAAGAGAGCTTACGACTGGGACTGGACCGGCGCGGATGCAGCCTACAAGCGGGCGCTGGAACTGGAGCCGGCAAATGCGGATGTGGTCCGCGACGCAGCCGTACTGGCAGCAACGCTTGGCCGTTTCGATGAGGCGATCACACTGTACCGC